>Ga0302252_1000697_pt1 | contig 25812 bp, 17 predicted proteins | sample AAG_RA_Leu_MG_FD_193511 | JGI IMG/M metagenome (GOLD analysis project Ga0302252, IMG submission 193511) | Enriched activated sludge microbial communities from anaerobic digester in WTTP, New Holstein, Wisconsin, United States - AAG_RA_Leu | ecosystem: Engineered > Bioreactor > Anaerobic >... | reverse complement strand
ATCATCACCTGCGACGAGCCCGACGCCTTCTCTTCGAAAGCCGTGCCGCTCCACGAGTATCCATAGCCTGGAGGCAGCGTGTCTTTGGCAACTTTTTCCATCGCCTCGATGCCCTGTCCTGAAGAGTAGCCCGGCTGTGTTGAGCCGCTGAATTCTGCGGTTTTGAACATGTTGAAGCGCTGCACGAGAGACGGCCCGTGCCCCTCCTTGATCTGGCAGATCGTCGAGAGCGGTATCGCCTTGCCGGTTGAAGACGCAACGTAAAGCCTCTTGATGCTGTCCGGATTCTGCCGGAACACATCCTCGGCCTGAATGGATACCTTGTATGTCCTGTCATAGAGGTTGAAATCGTTGACAGGCATGCCGCCGAGATAGATCATCAGTGTCTGGAAGATCGAATTGATCGGTATGCCCATGTTCCTCGCCTTGTCGCGATCAAGCACCAGATTGAGCTGGGGGACCGTCGTCCTGTAGGACGTGTTGAGATTCATGAGGGCCGGATTCTTTGACGCTGCCACCTGAAACTGTCTGGCTGTGGCGTCCAGTTCGTCCAGCGTGTGAGCCTGCATGTCCTGAAGCTCGAACTGGAATCCTCCGGCATTCCCAAGGCCCGGTATCGGCGCAGGCAGGATCGGTATCACTAGAGCCTCGGGATACTTGACGAACTCGTCTCTCACCGCCGTCATAAGGTATTTTATACTTTTCTCCTTTGTCTTGCGCTCCTCCCAGTCCTCGAGATTGATGACGAGGGTGCTCGTGTTCGAGTTGAACGTGCTGTTCATGATGTTCAGGCCGCCGAGAAGGTTGATGCATTTAACTCCGTGCAGCTTCTGGGCGAAATTGGATATCCGCATGCAGAAATCTTCGTTCCGCTCGTATGAGGCGCCGTCCGGGAGGCTCACCATGACGAAGAAATATCCCTGATCCTCGTCGGGAACGAATGAGGTGGGAGTCTTTTTGACGAGCGTGAAAGCGCAGTAGTAGACGCAGCCGAGCAGAAGCACCCCTACAATGGCGTACTTTATCAGGAATCCTACAGTGCCTGTGTAGATATGGGTGAAGAACCCGAATATCCTGTTGAAGGCTCCGAAGAACCAGCCAACAGGTCCCTTTGCCTCCTTGCGGTGCGTCAGGATCATCGAGCAGAGCGCTGGTGTCAGTGTAAGCGCGACAAGCGCTGACAGGCATACTGATACGGAGAGGGTAATGGCGAACTGCTTATAAAGCTGGCCTGTGATCCCGCCCATGAACGCTACAGGCACGAAAACCGCGCAGAGCACAAGGGCGATGGCGATGACCGGGGCCGTGACCTCTGCCAGCGCTTTTTCCGTTGCTTCGACCGGACTGAGCCCTTTTTCTATGTGGCTCTCCACGGCCTCCACGACGACAATGGCGTCGTCGACGACTATACCTACGGCGAGCACTATGCCGAACAGTGTCAGCGTATTGATCGAGAAACCGAGGACCATGAACGAAGCGAAGGTCCCCACGAGGGAGACAGGGACTGCAAGCATCGGGATAAAGGTGGCCCTGAAGCTTCCGAGGAAAACAAACACCACTATCAGGACGAGAATGATGGCGTCTCTCAACGCTTCAAGCACTTTTTCAATTGAGACTATGATGAACTGTGTCGTATCGAGTGTTATATCGATCTTGAGCCCGGACGGAAGATTCGGCTGCAGGTCGGCGATGAGCTTCTTGAGCAGCTTCGTCGTCTCCACTGCGTTCCCGCCGGGAAGCTGGTAGACTATGACGAGGGCTGCAGGGCTGCCGCTCAGGCGGCCGAAGCTCGTATACAGGCGGGCTGCCAGCTCTACGCGCGCAACGTCGCGCATCCTGAGGAACGAGCCGTCAGGCTGGGTCTTGACGATCATGTTCTTGAACTCTTCGATATCTACGAGGCGGCCCTTGACAAAGACCGTGTACTGGATCTCCGTGCCCTTCGGTACAGGCGGCTGCCCAATCGAGCCTGAAGGCGCCAGCACGTTCTGCTCGTTGACCACGCCGGCTATGTCGTTGGCCGATACTCCCAGCTTGGCCAGTTTCTCCGGATCAAGCCAGAGTCTCATCGAATAGTCGCGCTGCCCCACAATCGATGTGTTGCCGACGCCCTTTGTCCTGTTGATGGCATCTACCATCTGTATACTTGCATAGTTGCTCAGGAAGGTGTTGTCATAGGTATTGTTGGGCGAATAGACCGCGATAACCATCAACATGTTCGGCGACTGCTTGGTTATCGTTACTCCCTGCTGTACTGCTTCGTTGGGAAGCTGCGCCATGGCCTTGTTGACGCGGTTGTTCACGTCCACGTTGGCCATGTCGGGGTCTCTTCCCACTTCGAATGTGCATGTCAGGTTGTACTGGCCGTCGCTGGTGCTGGTGGAGGACATGTATATCATGCTCTCCGCGCCGTTCACCTGCTGTTCAAGCGGAATGGCTATGGACTGGGCGATTGTCTCCGCATCGGCGCCTGGATACTGCATGTTCACTTTGACTGCCGGTGGCGAGATGTCTGGGAATCGCGCCACAGGAAGCACGGCTATCGACAGGCCTCCGGCAATCAGTATCACGAGAGAGATTACGATGGCAACGATGGGGCGGTGTATGAAGAACTTTGCCATTGCTACTCTCCTTTGCTTTCTTTCTCAGGTTTGATTCCCTTGTTTGCCGGTTTGCCGGTTTTTTTCGCAGGCTCAGTAACGGGATTGACTTCCATATCTGCCCGGACCTTAAGCTGCCCTTCGACTATTACCCGATCGCCGGCTTTAACGCCGCTCTTCACTATAAGATTGTCGCCTATGAGCGCCCCGACAGACACGTTGTGGAGCGCCACTTTATTTTTCTCGTCGACTACATAGACAATTTTCGCGCTCTGCAGCATCACGACGGCTTTCTGAGGCATCAGGAGCGCGTCCTTCTCATAGTCAATCGTGAGCCTGATCCTGCCGAACATGCCGGGACGCAGAAGATGGTGAGGATTTGTAAACTCGCCCACCACGTTCAGGGTTCCTGTCTTGGGATCCAGAGTAGGCTCTGACAATGCGATCCTCCCCTTGTACGGGTACACGCTTCCGTCAGAGAGGATCATCTCGAGCGGAGGATATTTGGCCTTATCACCCTCAGGGCTGAATTTTCTTCTTATGTTCAGGAAATCGAGCTCGCTGATGTTGAAGTTGACTCTGACGGGATCGAGGTCGGCGATCTGCGTAAGCAGTGTGGCCTCACCGTGTCCGACCAGATTGCCCGGGGCGACGAGGCGCTTTCCTGCTACGCCGCTTATAGGAGCGGTTACTGTGCAGTAACTCAGGTTAATATTGGCGTTCTTAATCGCTGCGTTTGCCGACGCTATCTCGGCTTTGGCCTGCTCGACATCGACTTTCTGCTTCAGGATGGTGTTCTTCAGAGTTGCTTCTGAGACAGCCAGGTTCGCCGTGGCCACTTTCAGGTTGGACAGCGCGTTGTCATAGTCCTGCTGAGGAACGGCCTTCTTCTCTGCAAGAGGCTTCAGCCTCTTTTCCGTAATCTGCGCAAGGTAGAGCTGAGCCTTGGCAGACTGGACATCCGCCTTTGCCTTGTCTACAGCCACTGTCTCAACTGCCATCTGCAGATCCGCATTGCCTTTCATCAGCTGTGCCTTTGCGGACTCCAGGTCGGCCTGGTAGGTGCTTGGATCGAGCGTGAAGAGCACTTGGCCCTGAGTGACCGGCCTGCCCTCGAGGAAGTTCTGTGTGAGCAGGAATGCCTGCACGCGGGCTCTCACGTCTACGATGTCAGCGCCTGTCGTGGGGTCTATCGTCGCCACGTATTCGCCGTAGATCGGCACCGATTTTTCGAAGATGTTGGCCACATATACGGTAGGCGGCTTGGTTGCCGGGCCTGCGTGAATCTCGTCCTTGTGTTTTTCACATCCGGCGATAAGCGGTATGCTGAGGAGCAGGGTCATGAAAAAAGCACCGAGGGCTCGCAAATGGACTTTGTATGAAATAATTCTATTTATGATAACCACCTCGCGGTCAATATCAGATTATATTGAAAGCTACATGAGATTATACATGGAAAGAAAAAATCCTGTTTTCTCAGGCTACTGTGAAATTGCTCAATTATGAATGGCAATATTCAAAATACATGTCTGACTGCGAGCTTCTGTATAATCACATCACCCTCAGAACGAGGTATGTCTCATCCTGGACGAATATGACGCGGCCGTCCCTGATGCTGAGCACATAGTAGCTGTCCAGGACGGTGTCGCCTTCCCTTATCTCCTGCGAGACTCCCTGGACTGTGATCAGCGCCGAGTATCTGCCTTCAGCTTTCATCGTGCCGACGAGCTTGATATTGTCTATGAAATCTGTCTGCTGCTCCACTTCAGGGGGGATCTTCTTCATCGAGTCTATCTTCACCTGAGCGAGAAGAGCCTTTCCCTGCGCCCTTCTCACCTCGTCGTTCTCGGTCTCTATATAGCGGCTCAGATACTGCTTCGCCGATCTGTAATCTCCCGTTCCGTATGCCAGAAGAGCCATCCTGTACAGGTAGTACGGCTTCGTCTCAACGCTGTAAGCGCTTTTAAAGGAGTCGATCGCTTCTTTCGTCCTTCCGGTTTTTATATGGCACTCTGCCAGCAGCTCATATACATCAGGGTAATCCCTGCTGATTGCAAGGGAGCTGTTGAGGCTCTGAATGGCCTTTTTATAGTCGGATTTGAGGTAGTGGCATTTTGCCGTAAGGTAATATACTTCCGTCGACTCTTCAAGCTTTTTCGAAGCTTCCAGCATCTCGAGGGCCTTTTTGCAGTTGTTATGGCGTATCAGGAAATCGGCTATATAGAGGAGTCTCTTGGGATCCTTCGCCTCGGATCTCCCGTATTCGCAGAAGGCCTCTGTGGCGCCCTGCATGTCCTCCTCGCCTTCCTTTGTGAGGCCTATGTACCATTGGAGCTCCGGGAAATCAGGCCTGAGCTTCTTTATTCTCTCGAGGATCTCGTCGGCATCGTAGAACTCCTTCTCATCAAGCGCCTTGACGGCCATGGCCTTCAGCCTGTCTACGTCTTCTATGCTGTCCAGGTCAGGAATATTGCCGGCATGCAGTCTCGAGCTATCCGGTCTTTTTGATGTCAAGGGCTTCAGGTAGTAGGGGGCAAGTCTGGTTTTTTCCGGAGAGGGCACCCTGGAGGCATGATTCAGAGATATGTTAATATTCTGGAGCTGGAGAAGCCTGCCTATCAGGAAAAATGCCAGGAACAGGCCGAGAATCACTCCTGCAATCAGAAATATAAGAGCTCCGATTTTCTTCAATAACTCTTTCATAGATGTAGTCCAGCCGTGATATTCACGAATGGACGCAGGTTCCCCCCGCAGTGCTCCAGGCTGTGCCTGATACCAGGCAGAGATGCAGTCTGCCGCTGAAATGCCGTCTTGTCCGAAAGCATCGTTAAATCAATGAAATTGCTTCTTCATCGATACCTTCTATCCCTTCAGAAACTGGATACGCCTTGCATGTCTTTGTAGTAACGCGTTACTTATGCTCTTTGAGTAAAATTCGTGAGAGGTAAAAACCCTGTCAGGGGAGAAGTGTAGATGAGAATATATGACAATTGAATTGGAGGAGGGTGTTGCAGGACTAATGCCTGAGCCTGGAAGCGGCACCCCCGGTCACAATGAAACTCTTGCACGGTCTTTTCCGGTGATGGCGCGGAGCATGCTGCGCGCCCGGTACAGCAGATTATCTGATTTCTCTAGAGGACAGTTGTGGGAAATATCTTTAACACGCTGAAAAAGTCCAAGGATTCTCTGGAAGACAGTGAAGCTGATATTTTCGGCTGGATCTTCTACAACGAGGAGAGAACAGACGAGATATACACCAAAGCTGAGATATACAGGGGAAAGGGCAGCGGGGAAGCACTCTTCATAGGCGCCGGAGACAAGACTGTCTTCGGGCTCGACAGTGCAACAGGCGATTCCCTCTGGAGATATGTGCTCGAAAAAGACAAGGCCCTCGTATATCCCATTCTGCTGCACGACGACAACATCTATCTGCTCACGAAGGACAGGCTCATTCAGGTCCTCAGCATCGAGCTGAGGCACATCCTCTGGGACAGGAGGATAGAATTCCCGCTCAAATACGTCACGCCAGGTGAAAAGGGCCTTCTGCTCTGCGCGGCAGAGGAAAAGGGATACTATGGGGTCTCAAAGATCCTTTCGATGTCATATGATGACGGCTCGGTCTTCTGGGAAAAGGAGATTGCAGTAATAAACTCTCCGGTAATAGAGGACGACAAAGTCTTCCTCAACACTTCCGCAGGCTTCATCTATGCGCTCTCCATGATCGATGGCTCTGTCATATGGAAGCACAACATGTTTCTGGAAAAAGGCGCCTTTTACATGGTCTCATCTGAGCGCTCTCTCTATGTGGCGGAACGGGAGCTGATCTACGCGATGGACACGGAGAGCGGCAGCGTAAAGTGGAAGTTCAAGATCAAAGGCGATATCTGCCCGGAGATGCTGCTGCACGAAGGCAACCTCTTCGTGATAACGAAGGAAGGGGAGATATACTGCCTGGACATCGAAAGCGGCTCGCTGAAGTGGAGCCACAAGGGGCCAGGCGTCGAATCGGCAGAGCCCGGAGAAGGATTTCGGATAAAACCTCTCATAACAGACGGGATACTGTGCATCTGCAGAAGCGACAGCATACTTGGCCTGGATATGGCAGATGGCGTGCTGAAGTTCAGCAGCGAGCTGAACGGTGAGAAGCAGATAACTGTTCCGCAGCCTGTCGTTGCGGCAGACAACCTTTTCTTCACAGACGGCAGGAGGCATATTTACTGGCTCGATCTGAAGACGATGGAGCTGACAGGCTCTTACGATCTGATAGAAGATCCGTCCGGAATAGCATTTCTGATGTGCGACAGCGGGATGGTCTATATAATGACCAGATTCGGCAGCGTATTCTCCATGAATGCGGAGAAGAGCGATATATCCAGCATTGGCCGGGCGGCGCAGCAGGAGGCGCAGCAGGAGGCGCAGGGAGAATCTGAAGAGCCTGAACAGCCGGTGCCGGACCTGATATCACCTGACAGCGAGGATTCAGGCGAATCGTCTGCGGCTCAGGCTGAAGAGAGCCCGTCATCTTCGAGAGAGCTCTCAACGGGGATACTCGCGCCGCTGAAGGATGCACTGCCTTTTCACATGGAAGCTCCGATCGAGCCGTTCTTCTCACCGATGGATGAAGAAGAAGCTGAGCACTGGTTTCCGCCTGTCGAGGAAGGCTCGTCAGACGATCTGTTTTCGGAAGAAGAGATTGTCGAGAGAGCTATTGCCGCTGAAAAGGAGGAGAGCGGCGGGCATGTCGCCGCTGTGCCGGATGAGGAGAAGCGCGAAGATGTCCGGCCATCTGCAGAAGAGGCAGTGCCGGAGCCAGAATCGACAGAGCCTGAGGAGGCTCAACAGATGGAAGCTGTCTCATCTGAGGCTCTGCCCCCGCTGGAAGAAGAGGAGCCTCAGAAGACAGTGGATTCCGGCGAGACTTCTTCATCTGATCTCTTCCCTGCGCTGGAAGAAGAGGAGTCTGAGGAATCGGGCCAGGCTGCGAGGCTTTCGTCAGCCGATCTGTTTCCGCAGCAGAAAGATGAGGAACCTGCGACGGCCGCCGCCGCTGAAACACTCCATCATTCAGAAGAGAAGCCGGCTGAAGAGCTGTTCCCGCACTTGAATGAGGATGAGTCCGAGAAAACAGAGGCTTCCGGCCTGCTGTCCTCGTCTGATCTCTTCCCACCTCTCAAGGAAGATGAGCCTGAGAAGGCAGCGGATTCCGGCACGATTTCTTCGCAGGATCTGTTCCCTCCATTGAAAGAGGAGGAGCCTGAGAAAACAGAGACTTCCGGCCTGTTGTCTTCATCAGATCTCTTCCCTCCTTTGAGGGAGGAGCAGCCAGAAGCATCCGTGGCTCCCGGCAGACTTTCTTCGGCTGAGCTTTTCCCTCCGCTGAAGGAAGAGGAGCCGGTGGAAACTGAGCCGGCAGAAATTTATTCCGAAGCCGATCTGCTTACACCGCCTGAAGTGACGGAGCCTGAACAGTCAGTCGTCCCTGATGAGGCTCATAGTGCTGAAGAAACTCCCAGAGAGGCTCTGTTCACTCCTTCGAAAGAGGAGGAGCCGGAAACGGCAGGGGCTTCCGGCCTGCTTTCTGCTGCCGCTCTGTTTTCGCCTCTGAAAGAAGAGGAGCCGGATGAGTCGAGGCCGACTGGAAAGCTGTCTTCATCCGATCTGTACCTGCCTCTGAAGGCAGATGAGCCTGACAGGGCAACGGCTCCCGGCAGGCTTTCGTCAGCCGATCTCTTCTCTCCGCTGAAATTGGAGGAGCCTGCGCCTGCAGCTGATGAAGCTCTTCCTGTTGAAGAGAGCTCCACAGAGGATCTTTTCCCACCGCTGAAACTAGAGGAGACTGTGCCGTCAGTTGTCTCTGACACTGTCATCCCTGTCGGGGAGAGCTCCACTGAGGATCTGTTCCCGCCATTGAAGGAGGAGAAGCCTGAGAAGACAAAAACTTCAGGCCTGCTTTCTTCTGCCGACCTCTTCCCGACTCTTGTGGAGAAGGAGCCTGACGATTCGAGACCGACAGCGAGGCTGTCCAGAGCAGATCTATTCCCGCCTCTCAAACTGGAGGAGCCTGCGCCGTCAGGTTTCTCTGACGCAGTGCTCCCTGTCGGAGAGAGCTCCACCGAGGATCTTTTCCCGCCATTGAAGGAAGTGGAGCCTGAGAAGGCAAAGCCAGGCGGCGGCCTTTTGTCGCCTGATCTCTTTCCTTCTTTGAAGTATGAGGAACCTTCAGAAAAAGTGCAGGCAATGCCTGTGTCTCCGAAAGTGGCAGCACCTCCTGCGCCTCCGCCGGTGGCCGCTACACCGATGCCTCCGCCAGTGGCAGCACCTCCTGCGCCTCCGCCGGTGGCCGCTACACCGATGCCTCCGCCAGTGGCAGCACCTACTGTGCCTCCGCCGGTGGCCGCTACACCGATGCCTCCGCCAGTGGCAGCACCTACTGTGCCTCCGCCGGTGGTAGCGCCTCCGATACCTCCGCCTGAGAGGCCGGCTGAATACCGCTTCAAGCTCTCAAAATCAGCGGAGCTCGAGCCGATAAAGCCTGCCTCTAAGCTGTCGCTGTCCGATCTCTTCCCGGCCATGAAAAAGACTGAGCCTGCTGTCATCCCGCCGGCAGTGGATCCTGTTAAAGCAGGCTCTTCGGGTCCTCCGAAGATCACTCAGCAGGAGTCAAAGCTTCCTGTGATGGAGCCTATGACAGCGGATCTTTTCGGCCCTTCGAAGGACGTTCAGCAGGAGTCAAAGCTTCCTGTGATGGAGCCTATGACAGCGGATCTTTTCGGCCCCTCGAAGGACGTTCAGCAGGAATCAAAGCTTCCTGTGATGGAGCCTATGACAGCGGATCTTTTCGGGCCTTCGAAAGACGTTCAGCAGGAATCAAAGCTTCCTGTGATGGAGCCTATGACAGCGGATCTTTTCGGCCCCTCGAAGGACGTTCAGCAGGAGGCAAAGCTTCCTGTGATGGAGCCTATGACAGCGGATCTTTTCGGGCCTTCGAAAGACATTCAGCAGGAGTCAAAGCTTCCTGTGATGGAGCCTATGACAGCGGATCTTTTCGGCCCTTCGAAAGACGTTCAGCAGGAGTCAAAGCTTCCTGTGATGGAGCCTATGACAGCGGATCTTTTCGGCCCACAGAAAGATACCGGAAAAAGTGACGCCATACAGGCCGCAGTGTCATCTCTGGACCTCTTCCCGCCGATGACTGGAGCGCATGACGATTTCACATCTGCCGTCATAGAGCCTGTGGCGCAGGATCTCTTCACGCCTGTGCAGCAGGCCTCCGGGGAGAAGACATCAGAATCGGGAGTTGATGAAAAAAAGCCCGGGCAGGGCGAAGACCTCTCGCCGGCTGTGGATTATGACAGCATAATGGCTTTTGTCGAGCAGGAAATGGGAGAGATGGAAAAGCAGTCTGTTATCAAGGCAGATGAAAAATCCCTGCCGCAGCCTGCTCAATCGCCGGAAGCAGTTGAAAAGGAAGATGCAGAGCCAAGTGATATGAAGGAAAGTAGTGGTGATGAAGCTGTGATTTCAGGTATTTCGCCAATCGGCTCCAGAGCGGACAGCCTGGAGGCGATTAACACAAAATTGAGAGAGATTCAGGAAAGAGAAGCCAGGCTGGAAGAAAAGACAGCCGCCATGGGTATGCATATGGAGGCCATGAGGGCGACTCTCGAGAAATATGTCGAGGCCAGAGAGAGCAGTGATCTCAAGCTCGCGCAGGCAGTAGAGCAGATGCACCAGGAGATGACAAAGATCTCGTCTTCGCTGCTCGTAAACAACGTTCCCAAAGTGGATATGTTGATGAAGCATCTGTCCCATGTCTTCAAATATGTCCAGTATCTCAGCAAGGAGATAAATGAGATCAGAGTGGCTTCCGGCAAACAGATTCAAAAGCCGGCCATCTCGGATGAGGATATGAAGCAAGGATAGCCCTGCGGAACCTTTTTGATTTTCTCTTCCTGCGATTCTGCAAAATCGTGCGGCTGCTCACCGCCCCTTACCGCCATGATTCCTTATCGTATCTGCGAGAGCCTTATAGCCTTTCTGCTCTGCAATCTGAGCGGCAGTCCTGCCGTCGAAGCTCTCCTTCTCCGGATCGGCGCCGGCTTCCAGCAGAAGCGCCACGATGTCAGAGGCCCCCATCTCCGCGGCAATATGAAGCGGTGTGCAGCCTGAAGTGTCTGTAGAGTCCAGGCGGGCATTTTTCACGACGAGGAATCTCACCACTGCCGCATTTTTAAGCCTGCACGCCTGGTGCAGCGGCGTGAAGCCCATTGTGTCCGTCGCCTCGAGCGAGGCTCCCTTTTCAATCTGCTTCTCTGCAAGCTCTATATCGCCGCTGATGCAAGAGCCCATCAGCGGGGTCCATCCCATTTCATCTCTCTGCTCTATCTCTGCTCCTCTGATGTGCAGGAGATCCATCATGTTGTGCGCCTGGCTGGCTTCCGCAATGTCAATAGGCTTCGAGCCTCTGCTGTCACAGGCGTCAATGCGGGCGCCGTTCTCCAGCAGAAGCCCGGCGATGTCCGTCTTGTCCGTGCCGGCTACAAAATGAAGCGGCGTCATGCCCTTGTCGTTCCCGGCGCCCACTTCTGCTCCCTTCTGTATCAGCAGGCGCACCAGCTCGACATCGCCGTCGAGGGCCGCGTAATGGAGTGGTGACGTTCCTGTCAGATCCCTGCCGTTTACATCTGCATCCATGGAAAGAAGCAGCGAGATTATCTCGCGCTTTTTCCTGGAAATTGCATGTATCAGCGCTGTTGAGCCATCTGAAAGGCGGCTGTCCACAGAGCCGGATTCTGAAATCAGTGTCTTGACCCTGTCCCTGTCTCCTGTATCTATGGCTTTCTGAAGCGGAGTGATGCTGTTCCTGTTCGACACCGGGCGCATCGCCTGGCGGGTTCTCAACAGGATGCAGGCTGCAATGACCGCTGCAGCCGAGAAGAAGATTATCGCCGTGACGGCTCCGATCATCATCAGAGTCTCGTCGCCTGTGCTGATGCAGATGATTATTATCGTTACGAGAATGGTAATCAGTATGCTCGGCAGCAGGATTCTGAAAGCCTCCCACCCTGAAGGCTCTGTGCTTTTGTTTATTACGTTCGAGGTGAATCTGTCTTCAATCTTATCGATAATCCCGACATTCGGTGCCATTTATGCCTGTCTCTCCCCCGGAGATGGAATTCCACCATATATAACTATAATAGCAGAACTTCGTTGACAAGGTCAAATTAAAAATTACTGTTTCGGGAGTGCTCCTCTTCCTGACTATTTCAGAAAGTCAAGCTCCTTCACGGCTCCGGGGCGGGCCATATCGATATATGCGTTTACATAGTTGCCTGCTGAGGGCCGCCACGACGGGGGTTTATACTTCGTTGCGCCGCTCAGCGTGAGCGTTCTTGAGGATTGTCCTGATAGCTCCTTTAAAAGGATCTCTCTGTCGTTGACGACACCGGATAAGATTCCCTGTATCGCAGTCATTCCGCCTCTATTCACCGGTTTCGGAAGGGCGGGGGAGCCGGAAGGGACGTATCCCAGGCCGGTGCAGGATCTGACCGGACTTCCTTCTGACAGCATGCATTCGTCGAGGGACATGGCCGTGAACCTGCCTCCTCCTCTTATTGCCAGCTCTTCCCATTCTGCCGCATCGTGCTCTTCTTTCAGCCCGCAGTATATCGTGTTGATTATTATCCCTCTCCGGGCTGCGTCGATACAGACAGATGCCATGTCATTGACCGGATCCTGTGAGGCGCTTTCATTTCCGGCTGCAAATATTGCCCTGAGGGTTTCAGGTGATGGGTTCCACTGCAGGTCGCGCATTGCCGTCATTATGACACGGCATACGTATTCATCTCCTCCGTGGCATTTCAATGCCGAAAGCTTTGAATGCACGAGGCCCATGTCTTCGGTAAAGTCTGTCTCAATGCGGACCCAGCCATTCTGAGGCCCGTACTCAGGCGAGCCGTAGGCCAGCAGAGCCACCCTGAGGCGCCGTTTCGCCCTGCCGCCTTCTATATCGCGTGCCATATCCCCCAGCTTTTTTCTGGCTGAGTCTATCAATATGCCCATGCTGTCGCTCGTATCGAGGCACAGCACGAGGTCCACGTCTCTGGCCTTTATTTTATCAGCCTGCTCGTCAATTGTTTTCCCTATTGTTGTCTTGAACTTCTCCTCCGGATCCGGCGAGGCGCCTGTGCCGGGGCTCTTTTCGACTGCAGTGCCGTCATCAGTCTGCATCTCAGGCGTTCCGGCAGCGGAGGGCACAGGTGTGGGATGAGAACTCAGAGAGCCTTCATCAGTCGGATCTGCCGCCAGCGCTATATTATCTGACCCTGATTGCTCCGGCACGGTCTTTCCGGCGCATCCCGGCAGTGCTGTGGAAATGACAAGAAACAGGGCTGCAAGCAGGGCCAGGCACTTCGCTGATGATTCTGCCATATGCAATATCTCCTGTCACCGGGGATGGCGCAGCTGATTCACTGATATACACGAGTTACGCACAAAATTAGTTTTTAGATAGAACCTTTCGGGTACTCGGTTTCGAGGGGCCGAGGGTTCAGGCAAAAAACAAATGTTTGAAGAAAATACTTGCCTGAATTGCCTGAAAACCAGAACCCCAGACACCCAGAATCCAAATTGATGCGTAAGTCGTATGATATAATTATAGCACGCCGGTCCGGATCAGAAAAATGTGACAGCCCCTCTCTTGAGAAAATAATTGGCCTGCGGTGATCAAAATATAAAGGGAATAAAAAAAAAAAACACGAAATAAACCTGATCTCCGCTCTATCATTTCAGTGAAAGTCGAGCTCTATCCATGGTAAATAAAATACTACTCACCACAGTCTGTCGTCCCTTCGGAGGTCCCGGCGAAGGAGATTCTGTCGGAGCCGAGCTTTTCAACGCGCAGGTAACCCGGGCGCAGGGCGTATTCAGCTTCCGTCAGGTCATCCGGGGATGGGGACTCGATTATATTGCAGAGAACCTCAAGACCAAATCTGTAGTGCTTCACTACCCTTCAGAGAGCGAGTTCGTCAGGGAACTGCGCCGCCGGTGTTACTCCCATGTCGGGATCAACTTCGTGGTCTCCACTCTTCACAAGATGAAGAAGATGTCCGCTCTCATCAGGCGCCATGCTCCTGATGCAAAGATAATCCTGGGAGGATACGGCACTGTGCTTTCGGATGCAGAGCTGAAGCCTCACTGCGATCATATCTGCCGTGAAGAGGGGATCGGCTTCATGAGGCGCCTGCTGGGAGAAAACGACTCTGAGCTGATATCCCATCCCTATGCGCCGATTGAATCGCCAAGGCTTCTCTCATGCGGATACCCGACCAGGATAGCCCATGTGACCGGAGGGCTCGGATGCCCGAACGGCTGCGATTTCTGCTGCACGTCGCATTTCTTCAGGCGCCGCCATATACCGTTCGCAAAGACCGGCTCGGACCTGTATCGAGTCATTCTGTCCAATGAAGAGCGGGCGAAGAAAGCGGGAGAAAAGCTGAGCGGCTTCATAGTCATAGATGAAGACTTCTTCCTGCACAAAGACAGGGCCCTGGAGTTCCTCGAATTGGTCAGGAAGAACGAGGAAGATCGCTCCATAATGGCATTCGGCAGCGTAAAGGGGCTCTCCCAGTTCACTGCCGACGAAATCGCCGAGATGGGCTTCGACACCATCTGGACAGCCTTTGAAGGAGAATCTTCCGGATATGACAAGCTGAAGGGGACTGACCTGTCGACGCTGTACCAGTCGCTGAAGAAAAGAGGCATTGCGATCCTGTCGTCCATGATCATAGGATTCCCTTATCAGGACAGGGCCCAGATAATGAAGGAGTTCGAGCATCTGATCTCCCTCGGCCCGTCGCTGACTCAGATTCTTATATATTTCGCATTCCCGGGCACGCCTTTCTATGAGAAGGCGATCAAGGAGGACCGCTATCTTCCGCAGTACCGCAGCAACCCGGATTACAGGCGTTATGACGGCTTTTCGATGCACTTCACGCATCCTCATTTTTCTCCGACAGAGCTCGAGGAGCTCCAGCGCGAGCTGTACCGCCTGGAATTCGAGAAACTCGGCCCTTCGCTCGCCAGGATCGCCAGGGATTGGTTCGAGAGCTACCGCTTTCTCCGCGATTCATCGAGGCCCATCCTCCGGAAGCGGGCTCTGCGCAAGAAGGAGACTGTCCGGGGGTTTCTGCCTGTTGTCTACGCCGCTTCGAAAGTCGGTCCCAACGCCGAAAGGCGCGAGGAAGCCAGAGAGCTCTATCACGAGATCGTGAAGGAGCTTGGAGGGATTACGCTGAGGGAGCAGCTTTTTAACAAGGCGTCCCTGATGGCGGCCGCCTGGACGTGGTTCTCGGCAAAGTTCGGAATCTTCCAGCAGCCTTCGCTGCTTCGCGTCGAGTATCCCAGAGATTTCGGGCCCTGCGCAGCCGCATTGACTGATCATTACAAGGATCTGATCACGACAGGGCGCCAGGCGGCGACTCCGATACATCCCTGAGCGCTGCCGCCTCAACGGCCGCGGCAGGCCTCCGTTCCATCTGCCTGATCCGGGAGAGCTTGAAAAAAAGTCGACAGGAAAATTCCTGTCTGCGCCGTATTTCTCCATGTCGCTTTTATACATATAATACCACACCACTCTATCTGCAGACGGCTTTATAGCATTTTCCTCATTGTTCGAATATTATTTTCAGGGAGGTTCACATGTCAAACGAAGAGCTCAAAGGGAAGATCATGGAAGTTTTCAAGACCTCGCCGATGGCCAGCTTCGCCACGATCAAGGACGGCAAGCCATGGGTGCGCTACGTCATGGTGCACGTGAAGGACAATCTCGACATCTTCTTCACATCGTTCAAAGGCTCCAGGAAAGTGGAGCAGATTCAGGGCACCCCATACTGCCACATAACGCTGGGTGGAGATCCGAAGGATTTCACGAAGCCCTATGTGCAGGTGGCGGGAAAGGCCGAAGTATCGGAAGATCCCGCTCTGAAAAAGGAGTTCTGGAATGATTATCTCGCGAAGATGTTCAAAGGGCCGGACGATCCGAACTACATAATCGTGAAGATGAAGCCGGAATACTTCGAATACTGGGGTATGGGTATGAGGGAGCCCCAGATCTATGAAGTGAAATAGCACGGCGCAATGTGGAAGCTGTGTGAGGCGATGCGCCGCACAGCTTCCGCTCTGGATAATTATTTTGAAAACCAGAGGATTATGAGCCTGACAGTATACTCAGATTCATACAGATGCCATTGCACGCCTGGGCGGGTTGTTTTTCTCGCAAGGGATATCATATCGAGGCACGGCAAGGTCATATCACAAGAGATATCGGCAGAGCGAACCGTTCTGGCCGCAGCCCTGTCATATGGCGCAGCCCGCCTGGGAAGACTGACTGTTTCGATTGAGATTGAGATTGAGCAGGCAGGCTCATCCCGCGCTGAGGTTGCAATCAGGGGAGAATGGGAAGGCCTCTTCCCTGGGAGGGCAGGCTCTGCAAAGGCTCTGAAGAGTTTCGCTTTAGAGCTGTATGATGCATTGGAAAGGGAGAGGGTGCCTGAAGCAGGGCAGGAGGTTTATGTGGACAGCAGCGTGTACGTAGATTTTCCAGAGCAGGATTTCATCGGAGGCCTTGCAACGATTTCGGCAGTGACGGAAGACGGGAAGACCATTGAAGTGCTCGAGGATCCAGGCGGCTCGTTCAGATGGGAGAGGCTTGCGGCGATGCAGGCTGAGCTCCGCGAGCGGTTCGGCTCTTCCCGTGCCCATCGATGCCACGAATGACATCGACAGGCGCGGGCCTCTCAGGGTTGAACCACCTCTCGTGGAGGCTCTGAAAAATGCCTCCCCCATTGTTCAGGTGATTTCAGTTAAACATCAATTACCTCTCATGGCAGAGGGGGAGGCATATCGGAGATGTCCTGAGATTACTCCCAGGAGTTCTTGGCTTTCATCTGCTGAATGAGTTTCATCAGTGACTCGACGTCAGTCGTACCCTGTCCGTCGATGCCCTGTCCCTGCTCGCTGTTTGGCGGTGGTGGCGGCGGTGGAGGCCTGTGGCCCTGCTGTCCGTTGACGCCCTGTCCCCCCTCGTCTTTCGGCGGCGGCGGCGGAGGCCTGTGGCCCTGCTGTCCGTCGATGCCCTGTCCCTGCTCGCTGTTCGGCGGCGGAGGCGGTGGCGGCATCTGGCCGTCTATCCCGTTCATTCCGTTCTGTCCCTGCCTCATTATCTCTGGGCTCATCGATACTCTGTCTATTCCACCATCGTTCCCCTGGCTGTTTTCAGGAGGGGGCGGAGGCGGGGGCATATTCCCCTGCATTCCCTGCATTCCCTGCATCCCCTGCATATACTCCATCTGCGGCGAGCGCGATCTGCCCTTGATGCCGCCGATGCCTTCGATCTCATAATCGTTCATGGTATGTCTCCTTTCCATGTCAGCCTGCATCAATGATATCATGGCTCTGTAAGTTTCTCTCAGGGTTTTGTGAGGCAGATGTTAACAAAAATGGTGACAGACTCCTTATTGCCTGAAAGGGAGTGCTGCCCAATCTTCCCTGATGAAAAAAGGAGAAACTGATGCGAGATTGAAAACCTATTTCTCACCTCCGGGCAATTACCAAACAGGAAAGAGGGCCGGCACCATGCGTATCAGAATGAATCCCGTTTTATACCTGTCACCGATAATAATCGTTGCGCTGCTGTTTTCCGCTGGCTGCACCGGATACAGCCTGTCTGATGGATATTTTCAGGGCTACACAGGGCCGTCAGCCGTCTATACCATCAGGAGCCTGGGAACGCTGGGAGGCTCTACGAGCAGGGGGCTCGGAATCAGCGAGACCGGTGTCGCCGTGGGAGTGAGCGATATGGCCGACGGGACTCAGGAGGCTTTCATGGCGCCTTCAGGACAGGCAATGGTGGAGCTTCCTCCACCCGGAGGCACTTACGGCCTGGCTTTCGATGCGAACAGCAACGGATATATCGCAGGGCAGGCAAAGAATGCCGCCGGCCTGATGCGGGCTGTGCTCTGGCAGAGCCTCACTCAGCCGACCGATCTGGGTGTTCTCGCCGGGGATAGTGAGGCATACGGCTACGCGCTCAATGACAGCCAGACTGTTGTGGGATTCAGCAGAAGCGCGTCACAGAAGGACACGGCCTTCATATGGGATGCCGGGAATGGGATGCGCTCTCTCGGGACGCTTGGAGGGCAGAACAGCCAGGCCTATTTTATTAACGAAAGCAGCACGGTCGTAGGATATGCCCAGGATCACGCCGGCGTGGACCGGGCCTTCGTATGGCAGCAGCAGGCAGGTATGTACGATCTCGGCGGTTTTGAAGGGCAGAAGACATACGCTATGAAAATCAACGACAACGGCTCGGTTGTGGGATTCGCCCAGGACAGCGAGGGAAAGAACAGGGCCGTTCTGTGGGGCACCTCCGTGGCAGTAGATCTTGGAACACTGGGCGGAAAAGGCGCCATTGCATACAGCATTAACAACAGCGGCATCATCACCGGGATGTCGTATGACAAGGACGGAAATCAGAAAGCGTTCATATGGTACCAGGGGCTCATGGTGGACCTCAACAGCTATCTTACATCCGGTGACGGATGGGTGCTGACCTATGCGAGGGCGATCAACGACAAGGGCCTCATTACAGGATACGGCACCTATCAGGGCCAGATGACTGCATTCCTTATGACGCCGAAGCAGTGAGCTGCCGGAGAGTGAGATTTGACATTGTCCCGCCTCAACAGGGAAATCAGCGAGATTATTGCAGTAAGCGCACTGGTAATTCTGCATTTCCTGTTCCTGCTGTCCTTTTTCAGACCGGCTCTTACAACGCCTGACGCGAACAGTTACTATGTAATGGCGAGACTGTTTGCCACTGACGGATCGACGGCATACAGGACCGAATCGCCTCTGCAGTATCTGGGGCCTCACTGGAAGTGCATCAGGGACAATGCGTATTACTGCAGCCATGCGCCTGGCCTTTCGGTGCTCTGCTCGCCCCTGTTCCGGGCAGGAGGCCCGGGAGCGGCGCTGCTCCTCACTCCATTGCTGGCTTCTCTGTCTCTTGCTCTGCTGTATCTCATCGTAAGGATGTGGCTGGGGCCTCCCTGGGCCCTGCCGGCAGCGCTGCTGATGGCGCTCAATCCAATGGCAAACGAGCACGCTCTGTTTGGAGATTCTCATATTGCAGTCTGCTTCTTCATGCTCCTCGGCATATACCTTCTGTTCAGGTGGAGGGAGCGTCCGGATTTTTACCTGGCCTTTGCCGCCGGAGTGGCCTGGGGCATCATCCCGACTGTCAGGTACGCCGAGGCGCTTCTTCCGGCGGCGGCATTTGTTTATCTGGCTCTCCATCTAAGGATTGAAAAAAAGGCTGCGGCGTCTCTCGCATTCTTCTCGGCAGGCCTCGCAGTTCCACTCGTTCCGCTGCTTGTCAGAGATCTGCGTGTCTACGGCGCGGTGTGGAAGACAGGATACGCAGTTACAGGAGAGCAGCATGCCTTCGGACTCATGAGCTTTCTTTACAACTTTCCGTCGTATATGCAGAAGCTGATGTCAGAAGGCTGCGCTTTTCTCTTCCCGCTCGGCTTCATCGGCATCGTGCTGCTCTGCATCTTCGGCAGAACGAGGAAGGAAGGCATTCTTTTCCTGCTTCTCACCTTACCGACGACGCTTCTCTATATCGCATATTACTGGCCTCCTGATCCCCAGTCGATGCGGTTCCTGCTTCCGACGTTTCATGTCTACACGATTGCCGGACTCTGGCTTCTTCGCGAACTCACAAAGGATGACCGGAAGGCGTACCTCGGGGCTGTCATCTCGCTGGTGGCTTTCACTGCGGCCTGGGGCGCTCCGCTTTCGCTGTCCGCCATGGAGCGTCTGAAAGAGCAGGGCGAGGTGGCTCTGTCGGCAATGTCATTGCTCGAGCTGAATGCGGAACCCGGCAGTGTTCTGATCACCTGCGACGGAATCTCACAGTTGGCCGATTACTGGGGCAGATGGAGGCTGGCAGACGGAAAGGTAGCCGAAAGCGTGATTTCCGGAGGGCAGAGCGGGAAAGGATCTTCTCTGCCGTTCTATTCTCTCGAGTATCTGGTCCGGAACAGGGAAGGGCGGAAGCGTTACGGCGGGAAAAGCGGAAAAGAGCTTCTCGAGCTTTTCAGAAAAGATGTAAGGGATTGGGCCGGAGATAACAGAAAGGTATATTTGCTGCTGAAGGGAGAAAGGTGTTCGGCTTTTGAAAAGCTTCTCCCGCAGGGCGACGGTCTGGAGAGGATAGATGAGATCAGCGTCGCGATTTCTTCACCGGCAGGACCGGGAGGCTTTCCAGGGAGACCTCCCTTCCCGCCGGGCGGCCCAGGCGGCCCTGCCGGCCCAGGCAGTCCAGGCAGTTCAGCAGGCCCAGGCGGCCCAGGCGGCCCAGGCAGCCCAGGCGGCCCAGGCAGCCCAGGCAGTTCAGCAGGCCCTCAGAGCGGAAGCGATCAGCGGAGCCCGCCTATGATACCAGGCGGCCCTCACGGCCCGGCTTTTCTTCCGCCTCCGCCGGGCTCTTCAGCTGATTTCTCCATGTGGCTCTTCGATCTGAGGCTCGATGACGAGCCTCTCGTGCTGGCCCGCTGGAAGATAAAGTAACTTCAGAATTGGCCGGGCCGATATCCTGTTGAAACGGTCCTTGACGGCTCCCCGCTTCAGAGTTACAGTGGAGGCAGGACACCCGGAAAATAAGAGGAGATTTCAGATGAACAGGATACTGGCGATAAAAAAGGACATAATATACGGCCCGGTCAACTCGAGGAGGCTGGGGGCCTCGCTGGGAATAAACTTATTTCCCGGCAGAGAGAAGCTCTGCTCGTTTGACTGCCTTTACTGCCAGTATGGCTGGACTTCCCGGCACGTCCTGGACGGCATATCGGCAGGAGAGTATCCAGGCGCCGATGAGACAGGTGAGACTCTCGAAAGGGCGCTCTCCAATCCCGCTGTGGAGCCTGCCTGGCTCACTCTCTCAGGGAACGGCGAGGCGTCATTGCATCCGGCCTTTGCAGGAATAGTGGAGCGGATCATATCGGTCAGAGACAGAATGGCGCCTTCGGCGAAGACCGCCATACTATCAAACTCGACGACTGTCGGCAATGAGGCGGTGAGGGGTGTTCTGGCGAGGCTGGACAGGCCGATAATGAAGCTGGACTGCGCGATGGAAGAGCTTTTTCTGAGCTATAACAGGCCTTGCGAAGGAGTGAAGCTGAGCGCGGTGCTCGATGGTCTGACGGAGCTCTCGGCCATTAAGCCTGTGACGATACAGATACTTCTTACAGCGGGAAAGGGAGGCAATTATACTGAGCAGAACACGGCTGCTCTGAGAATGGCGCTTCAGAGGATAAAGCCTGAGTCAGTTCAGCTCTATACGCTCCACCGGGGCTATCCTTCAGCGGAGATAGAGCCGCTCGGCGGGAGGGAACTCGCTCTTTTCTGCTCAGATCTCGCATCAGACGGTCTAAATGCTCAGGTATTTCAGGGCTGAGCCTGCGGCAGGCCGATCCCCTTTTTCTCTATCATGATCCCGTCGACATTGACCCATCTGTCCACTGAATCGATTGTGCCTGCATGTCCCGGCTCGGCCTCGACGCCGCTCACCATATCGTTAAAATCCGCCTCTATGGCGGCTTCCTTTAAGGCCTGCGCCTCTTCCTTTTTACCGAGCTGCTCGGTTGCGATTGTCTTTACTATGCCTGCCAGGTTCTTCCGGTGCTCCAGCTCGCTTATGTTCTCCCGCACAGTCCGCTCTTTTTCGTCCAGGCGGTGAAGGTATATCATCTCACCAATGCTCACGGCGTTTGCGGCTACGGCGATGATCATGGCAGGCGGGCAGGTGAAGGCCAGGTGAACTGCCATGCCGGCCGCGAAGCCGGCTAATCCGCCCAGTCCGATCTTCCTGTTGATCGCCATCTTTCTGCCTATATCCTTGAGCTCTCTGTAACAGGCCTCTATATCGTGATCGATGCCGGCCGTTTTCATGTCTATCGAGTCTATCTTATGTCTGACCTCGTCAATATTCATACCGGTCCAGTTGATTGGCGCAGGAGGGGCCGGCCACGAAGCCGGAGGCTTGATATTCATGTTGTGCTCCTTCAGAAACATCGATCTGTGTGACAATTATATCATGTGAGACGATTTAGTCAATAATCACAATCTGCTATCATTTCCGAGCCTCCGGCGCAGCGGCAGGATAGTGGCCGGATGAGAGGAATATTCAGATAGGCTACTGTGAAAGGAAAATTCGATGCTCGACCAGTCTTCCCAGGCAATGCTCATGTACAGCATGTCCAGGACATACAGCAGGGCAGGCAACTCAGACAAGGCCATGGAATTGCTGCTGAGGGCTTTCAATATGGGGCTCAGCTGCTTTGAAAAGCTCGAGGAGGATGAGAGCTTCGATCCGATGAGGTCGGAGAAGCGGTTTCTGAACCTGATCGAGGCAGCAAAGCTGGTCAGTTTCACGCTGAAGCTCGACAGCATCGAGCCAGACAGCGAGCTTCTGGTGCCTGCAATGGAAAAGGCATGTGAGATGTCTCCGGAATACGCCTACTCGTTTTTTCTGCTGGCCAGGCTGTATGCCAGGCGGGGCTTTCCGGAGAAGGCCATCGCTGCATTGAGAAAGGCAGTCGATCTCGGCTATAAGAACTTCTGCGCAATAGTCGGTGAAAAGGATTTCTCAGCGATAAGAGGAACAGAAGGCTTCAAAAGCCTTTTCAAAAAGCAGAATGCAGCAGGGCCGGCGGCTCGGAGAGCGCCTGGAGAGGCATGAGCACGGGCTCCGGGAAATGACTGCCCTGAGACTATTTGAATGCAAAGTAGTCGATCAGCAGCTCGATCACATCGGTGTTTTTCTTCGACACATCGTGGAACTGTATCCCTGTCACGTAGTAGTCAGGGTTGACGTCTTTCCTGCACCACACAGCTTTGCCATCGAGCAGAAGCTCAATTTCTCCGCCTATCGTTGTCGGAAGGCTCAGCTTGAGCGTGAAGATCTTTCCCACTTCCTTCTGATCCGGGCTGATAGACATCAGGCCTTCCCGGGTGACATCTACAAGCCTGCCGAATTCACTCCCGTCTGTCATGTTCTCGATCGGAAGATAGAGTATGAGATTTCTTCTTTTCAGTCTTCTCTTGTCACTGAACAAACTATCACCTTCTTCATGCTGCTGTTCCCTTCATACAGTTAATCGTAAGTTAAGATCAAAAATTAAGGAATAATGTTGAATACAGGCTGTCTCACAAACTGGCCGGTTTATACTCTCCGGCATTTCATCCATTTTCCGGGGCTGAAATCCCTGACTGCAGAGAGGTCATGGCCATCCAGGAGATAGAATCCATGACAGGTCGGTAATTCTGTCCAGATCTTCGCAACCGAGTACAGGTGAGATTTGAGAGAATTCTGCCGGTTGATATGATGAAAATGCTCCGTATCATCACAATAGTGTGAGGTGACAGCATGGCTTTGCAGATTTTTCCGCTATCTTCCAAGCTTCACGATGAAGGCCGGCTCGAGGAGACATATCTGCCTTTCATCGAAGCGCTTGAACATGAGATGAATGAGCCGCTCCAGATCTGCGGCAGTCCGGATGAGAAATCCGATGATCTTACAGTCTTCTTCATCAAAACAGGCGGTGTGGAGGAGAAGTTCAGGGCGATAGCAGAGCGCTGCAGAGGGCCGTTTCTTCTCCTTGCAGGCTCGATGCACAACTCTCTTGCGGCATCCTGCGAGATCCTCTGCTGGCTGAAAGCTCAGGGGAGAAGAGGCGAGATAATTCACGGCTCTCCAGTCCATATGGCTGAAAGGCTTCGAATTCACCGCTCCGCATATCTCGCAGGCCTGAGAATGTCCAGGGCGAGGCTGGGAGTGATTGGAAAGCCTTCCCCGTGGCTGATTGCCAGCAATGTGAACTATGGAAAGGCCAGGGAGATATTTGGCGTTGAGCTCATTGACATACCGATTGAGAAATATCTGGAGAGAATCGGCAGAAGCGGCTCTGCCTCTGCAGACGATAGATACGGCCTGCAGGAAAGAGTGTTTGATAAAAGCTCCCTGCCTCCTGCTCTCGATGCATACCTGGCTCTGAAATCTGTCGTGGAGGAATACGGCCTCGACGGGCTCACGCTTCGGTGCTTCGATATGCTCGAACCAGTCAGAACCACAGGCTGCATAGCTCTGTCGCTCCTCAACAGCGAGGGAAAGGTTGCGGCATGCGAGGGCGACTTGCCTGCCCTTCTGTCGATGACGGTGATGAGCTTTCTTACAGGCAGGCCGGTTTTTATGGCCAACCCATGTCGTATCGACATAGATGGAAACACCGTGGTTCTGGCTCACTGCACCGTGCCGCTCTCGATGGTGGAGAGCTACCGTCTCGAAACCCATTTCGAGTCCGGCATCGGTGCGGCCGTGGCTGCAGACATCGCCTCCGGCCCTGCGACGGTGTTCAGGCTCTCATCAGACTTCAGGCACTACTTCCTGTCAGACGGCGAGATCACCGAGAGCCTGAGGGAATCCACGCTGTGCAGGACACAGATAAGGCTGCGCATGAAAGAGGATGTGCGGTACTTCCTGTCAGGGCCGCTGGGGAATCATCATCTGGTCTGCAGAGGTGCAGAGAGCGCACTCATCCGCTGCCTGCTCGAGAACAGGGGCGACGCGGTCCCGGTGAGATACCAGTGACTGAGCGCAGCCGGTGTTTATCATGCCTTCGGATATAATTAACACCGGCCTGTTATCTGTCATCATTGATTTTTTCGTGTGGAGTATAATGTGGGGGAGTCTATGAGCCTGGGGAGATGGAGATAATTCTGTGATGGCACTCGCTTCCAGAAAATTTCAGTGAGCCGGGAGTCAACAAACTGCTCTCCCGTTAAGACTGCGCGCCTTCCTGTCCCTGCAGGCTCTCTTCGGTGGAGCACCTGCTCAGCCTTATGCCGTCTATGTGGACATACTCTTTTTCCACGTCTACTGTGGGATGCTCATTATTCTCGCATTCGTCGATAAAATTCTGAAGCTCTTCTCTCTTCTCCGCCTTCCTCCGCTCTGCTTCCTTCTCCTCTTCTGCACCGGCTACTGACGCGATCTTCTTCATGAAGGGAAGCATGGCCTTTCGTTCCTCGATGGGGTCCGGTATCATGTCGCCGGGGTCTGCTTTCTTGCCTTCTTCGGCAATTGTCCTCACAGGCTCAGGTATGTCAGGGTTCTGTGAGATTGCGTCGAGGCCCCTGTAAAGCATCAGCGAGCAGTCGAACGAGTCTCCCATTCTGTCTGCGGAGATAACGGCATTGGCGATTATTCCGGCCACAGGCCCTGAAAGAGGATGAGCAATGGCGTCCATTATGGCTGCCCTCGCATTGACCATCGTCTTTCTGTAGCCGTCTTTATAAGCTATGTCCAGCCCGAGCCTCGCAAGCGCTCTCTGCTCTTCAGTGGCGCCGCGGTTCCCGACTATGGAAGTAAAGCCTTCCGTCAGTATATTGTCCTTATAGGCCCATCTCATTTTATTAAGCTCGAGGGCGCTTCCGTTGAATACGCTCTTGAAGCTGAAGCCGCTTTCGACATTCTCGACAGCCTTGAGAACAGCACCGGCTATCGCGATTCCGATGGAGCCCGAGACTGGCGCCGATATGGCGCTCTTTATGCTTGCCATGGCCTTTGCCGGGGCTTCATCGTCTGTTAAGGGACCCTTTTCGAGCCTGGCGCCTATCGCGCGACCGAGAGAAGCGAGGGCCTTTTCATCTGCGGAACTGACAGGCGAATCGATAACCGCCTGCATCTCCTCTTCCAGATGCGCTCGGACTGCAGCCTGGTCTTCAGAAGACCGGCCGCATGACGGCGCTCCGCCGGGGCACTGCCGCCCTGCAGGGAGCCTGGAATGAGAATTACCAATTGATTCCACGGTGTTCCTCACAAATTCAGGGATGTTTTACGATTATTATACCGAATGCCGCCCGCAATGTAAAGTAGGGGGCAGGCCCCCGTGCCTGCCCCCCATTGCCTGATTCGTGGATTAGTTGCAGGCCCCCGTGCCTGCCCCCCATTGCCTGATTCGTGGATTAGTTGCAGGCCCCCGTGCCTGCCCCCCATTGCCTGATTCGTGGATTAGTTGCAGGCCCCCGTGCCTGCCCCCCATTGCCTGATTCGTGGATTAGTTACAGGCCCCCGTGCCTGCCCCCCATT
>Ga0302252_1000696_pt1 | contig 25823 bp, 27 predicted proteins | sample AAG_RA_Leu_MG_FD_193511 | JGI IMG/M metagenome (GOLD analysis project Ga0302252, IMG submission 193511) | Enriched activated sludge microbial communities from anaerobic digester in WTTP, New Holstein, Wisconsin, United States - AAG_RA_Leu | ecosystem: Engineered > Bioreactor > Anaerobic >... | reverse complement strand
GCGTACGGCCTGGCGGTGAGCGGGGATATGGCAATCACCGGCATCCTCATCACGATGATCCTCGCTTACCGTGGCGAGATCCTCAAGACCGGCCTTGCCTTCTGTATCCTGCTCGTAAACTTCACCTTCCTTTTTGCAACCTTCCACAAGATCCCGTACGGCGGCTACCTCTCGCTCCTGATCGCGTTCATCCCGTTCTGCATCATCATGATCTTCATCCGCGGCCAGGAGAAACTCGGGCGGGCACTGAGCCCGGTCCCGCTGGACGAGTTCCTGCCAAAGTTCAACGAGACTTACAAGACCGTCAACCGCATCGCGGGCTCCGCCCTGTTCTTTGCCCGGGATTTCCGCAAGCTCCCGCTGTACATCCCGCGGATCATGTTTACAAACAACATCATCTATGACGACAATATCATCATCTCGATCATCCGCACCGAGCAGCCGTTCGGCGTGACCTGGGGCGTTACCCGCGAGATCACGCCGGGGCTCTCGATCTTCGAGATCTACCTGGGCTACATGGAGATCGTGGATATCGGAAGGATCCTCCGGGAAGCAGAGATTGAAGAGAAGACCATCTTCTACGGTATGGAAGATATTGTCACGACCAATGCCATCTGGCGGGTCTTTGCCACCCTCAAGAAGCTCTCCCCCTCGGTCGTCCAGTTCTACAAGCTACCATCCGACAAGATCCACGGTGTCGTGACCCGGGTCGAGATGTGAGGGATACAACGGCAGGGACCAGGGGGCGGATTGGTTGAAAATGACAAAAAAATTGACCGGGCAAATGGAGGAACAATCGCTTCACCCGGACGATCCGTTGTCCGTTCCTGACCGGTCCCGGCCGGGTCTTTTGATGAGAAAGAAAGGTCTTCTCTTCGTATGGGAAGCTGCCGGGAATTGGTCACTTCACCCGGGAAGATGATGATCCTGACCGGATCCCTGGTTCATCCGATTGAACCGGGCACGACCTGTTCCCCCGTTCCCGGCGATATGCTCTTATCGCTTCCGGACAAACTATCCCGGCAGGCGGGCTCGTCCCGTGACAGGTACGCACTGCCAATATGCTCGCGTGGATATCCGAGTCTGGTCAAAGGAGCGGGATTTAGGGTCCCGTCGCGCAGGCGTTCGCAGGTTCAACTCCTGCTCCACGCATCATCGATTTTACTGCCCGTCATCCAATGAAGTGAGAATGGTCTTCGGAGGCTGTGTAATTCCTGCCTGCACTCTCCAGTTAACATAATTATTTTATCCCCTCCATGCCATTGTTGTTCATGGAACCTGAGCCGAGGATCGTTCTCGATCCGAAGATACTGACCGGTAAGCCGATAATCAGGGGTACACGGATATCCGTGGATTTCATTCTTGAACTCCTTGCCTCTGGCTGGACTGAATCGTCAATTCTTCAGGAGTATCCGGGTATCGGACACGAGGATATTCTTGCCTGCATCCGGTATGCACAGGAGATTGTCCGGTCCGAAAGGGTCTTTTCCATCCACACCAGAGAGAAGATCACCGGATGAAATTTCTTGCCGATGAGAATATTCCCCGTTCGGTCGTCCAAACTCTTGCAGATAGCGGCTATGATATCTGCTGGATCAGAACCGAGTCACCGGGAATTTCTGATATCGAAGTACTCCAAAGAGCGCACAGGGAGAACCGTATCATCATTACGTTTGACAAAGACTTCGGAGAATATTCGGTACGACATCATGACCTTCCCGTTACCGGAATAATTTTATTCAGGCTTTACCGCATGCCTCCCGCATCCATATCACCGTTCATCGTTGAGATTATCCAGTCACGAACTGACTGGGCGGGTTATTTTTCTGTTGTCGAACAGGATCGCATCCGCATGAGACCCCTCGGCAAAGAGTGAATTCTTTCCGACTCACTGGCCATTTGCAGGATTATTTTCCGGCTCCACGCATTTTATCACCTTTCAGGCTGCTATCCTTTTCTGAAGAGGTCAGCCCGATGATCTACGATACGCTCACGAACCTGCTCAACTATGACTGCATACCCCATGTCGATGACATTGCCTGTTTCCTCGACAAGGCCGAGTCTTCCCGTCTCGGCGACGGCCCGCACCCCATCCTGGGCGACGACCTTGTGCTGAAGGTCAGCCGCTATTCGATGAACATGCCGCCGGATACCCGGTTTGAGTCACACCGCCGGTTTGCCGATATTCACTTTGTCTTTGCGGGCGAGGAGATCGTCCGCACGGTCTTTCCAAGGAGCGCCCACATCGTTGTCCCGTACAGCAAGACGGACGACGTGGAGTTCTTCTCGGCCGATGCCCCGGTGACGGAGTTCGTGCTCCGCGACGACATGTTCCTGTACCTTGCCCCGGGCGAGATCCACCAGCCATGCTGCAAATGCGGCATGTATGGCGGCGAGGTGGTGAAGGGGGTTGTGAAGGTAAGGGTGGGGAAGTGAGGGAGGTATTGTGACGGTTTTTCTTTCAGTACTAATAAACAGATGAGAGAAAACTAATGAGAGAAAGTCCCAACAATATCCTAAAACTAGCTCGATAATTTTTCAAGAATTCAAAAAAGTGATTAGATCAGCATGTCAAGGACAACCTGGTCCTGACCGTTGTCGAAATGCCCTGTTACAACAACATGATCTTTGTTAATAAATCCGCCACCCGACTTAGTTACGGTCATTATTGACCCAACTTTATTATCAATATTCATATCAGTGATATCGGAAGGAGGAACGGTTATTGCAGGCACTGATGGGGAAGAGTTCCAATACGTAACGGCCCCTCCACCGGAAGGAGATACTTCTACCGTAGCCCAGTTCAATGAACTGGCATCGGGGCCGCCGTGATATGTAATTACAATAGTATCTGCATCCGGTTGTGCAGCGGAATACGCCAGAGTCCGGGATATCGGGATATTTGGCATCATGCCAAACATATATGCCGCAACAAGCGCGGCAAGAATGACGGTCAGCGCAACAGCAAGAACTGTTGATATGGTCTCAGATACAGCAGATTCGCTTTTTCGTCTAATCATGATAAGTGCTCACATCTGTTTTGTCTCTGAATCACACTGTATAGTCAGTTGTTGCAGTCACCAATTAATAAATGTTTCTTTAATTCTTATTCGCTATTTTAGATTTTTTGACTTTTTAACAATTAGTGTGAAATTATCTACTAGATTCCCCATATCGGAGCAGAAGGCTTCAATAGATAGGACATCTGAAAAATACATAGATGGCAAAAAAGGCATTCATCACCGGCATCACCGGACAAGATGGATCATATCTTGCAGAGTATCTTTTATCAAAAAAGTACGAAGTTCATGGATTAATCCGCCGCTCTTCCACGTTTAACACAAGCAGGATTGACCATATTTATATCGACCCCCATAATCCCAGGGCAAGACTATTCCTTCATTATGGTGATCTCTCCGATTCCGAACAGATCGCAAATGTAATATATAATATCGCCCCGGACGAGATTTATCATCTTGGTGCCCAGACCCATGTCCGGGTCAGTTTTGATACCCCAGAATATACCGGAAACGTAACTGCATTGGGGACAACCCGGCTGCTCGAGGCGATCCGGAGGAGTAAAAAGAAAATCCGGTTTTACCAGGCTTCGTCGAGTGAGATGTTCGGTTCTACCCCACCTCCCCAGAACGAGAATTCCCCGTTCCAACCTCGAAGCCCGTATGCTTGCGGGAAGCTGTACGCATATTGGATGGCCCGAAATTACCGTGAGGGCTACAATATTTTCTCTTCGAACGGGATTCTCTTCAACCATGAGTCTCCCAGGAGGGGCGAGACATTCGTCACCCGCAAGATTACCCGGGGCATAGCAAAAATCCTGGCAGGACGCGAAACAAAACTCTTCCTTGGTAACCTCGATGCACGAAGGGACTGGGGGTATGCTCCGGAATACATTGAATGTATGTGGCGAATCCTTCAGCAAAAAAACCCTGATGATTTTGTCATAGGGACGGGCGAGACCCATTCCGTCCGGGAGTTCTTGACCGAGGCCTTTGCCTATATTGATCTGGATATGGAGAAGTATGTTGCAATCGATCCCCGCTATTTCCGTCCAACGGAGGTCGAAGCGCTTGTTGCCGATTCAACAAAATCCCAAAAGAATCTTCAATGGAATCCAAAAATCCGTTTCAAGGAACTGGTAAAAATTATGGTTGATGCGGATATCCAGGCCGCCGGGATGACGGCACCCGGTGATGGGGATAATATCATAGCACGGAAATTCCCGAACCGCTGGTGGAAGAAAGATTAACTATCGTTGTTAAGTGAGGCTTCAAGATAATGTCGTTCTGGAAGAATAAACGGATCCTCATAACAGGTGGAGCCGGCTTTCTCGGTTCGAAGATCACCGCACAATTGCATGAGAAAGGAGTAACTGATGATCAATTGGTAATTCCCCGAAGCAGTAATGTTGATCTTCGGAGGTGGGAATCCTGTGTCCAATCGGTCAAAGGTTGTGATGTTGTTATTCATCTTGCTGCAAAAGTCGGCGGAATCGGGTATAACCAGAATAATCCGGGAAAACTGTTCTACGACAATGCGATCATGGGCATCCAGATGACTGAAGCTGCCCGTCAGGAAGGCGTGGATAAATGTGTGATTGCCGGGACAATCTGTGCTTATCCCAAATTCACTCCTGTTCCATTCAAAGAAGACAAACTCTGGGACGGTTACCCGGAAGAGACAAACGCCCCGTACGGTCTTGCAAAGAAGATGCTACTAGTACAGTCCCAGGCTTATCGCGTGGAATACAGTTTCAACTCAATCTATCTTTTGCCAGTCAACCTTTATGGTCCTGGTGATAATTTCGACCCGGCAAGTTCCCACGTCATCCCGGCGCTGATAAAGAAGTTCGTTGATGCAAAACGGGCAGGTAATCCATATGTTGATGTATGGGGAACCGGCTCAGCATCCCGGGAGTTTTTGTATGTGGACGATGCAGCAAGGGGGATCATCCTTGCGACAGAACAGTACGATAAACCGGAACCCGTTAACCTTGGGTCGGGTATGGAGATCACAATCCGGGATCTGGCCAACCTGATCCGGGAAAAGACCGGCTATTCAGGGGAAATCCGCTGGGACCGGTCAAAACCTGACGGCCAGCCGAAACGGTCCCTTGATGTTTCGCGTGCGGAACGGGAATTCGGGTTCCGGGCATCGGTGCCATTCAGTGAAGGGCTGGACAGGACGATTGTGTGGTATGAAGAGAATTTTCATTCGCTGGAAAAACCAAAACGCGGGAATAATCTAAAAATCCCGGACAACGCCATGAATGATTCAGGTACGTGCTGAACGAGAGAGCACCATGCATTCAATGATAGAACCGGTGATCCATGACTGCCACTGAACCTCACCAAAATCAGGTAAAGGTACACACGAGGATCACACCCCCGCGGAAATGGATCCCGATCAACATCGGAGAGATCTGGGAATACCGGGAATTGCTTTTGTCATTCACCCTGCGGGACATCAAGGTCCGGTATAAGCAGACAGCGCTTGGTTTTCTCTGGGCCCTCATCCAGCCGTTGTTCATCATGCTGATCTTCACGATCTTCTTTGGCCGACTGGCTAAGATTCCATCTGATGGAATACCCTACCCGCTGTTTGTTCTTGCGGCATTGTTACCCTGGACCCTGTTTGCTGAAGGCATTACTCGATCCACCGCCAGTATGATCACCAATGCCAACATCATGACAAAAGTCTATTTCCCGCGGCTCATCATGCCGGTTTCGGGAGTCCTGTCCCCGCTTGTGGACTTCTGCGTTGCATTCTTCCTCCTTGTCATCATGATGGCGTATTTTGGTTTCATCCCGACCATCAACATCATCTTCCTGCCCCTGTTCATTGTTCTTGCCCTTGCCACATCGCTCGGTATCGGCCTGTGGCTTTCTGCACTGAATGTAAAATTCCGGGATTTCCAGTACACGATTCCATTCATGATCCAGCTCGGCCTTTTTGCGTCACCCGTGGTATATCCGTCAAGCCTTATCCCTGAATCCCTCCGGTTCCTGTACGGACTTAACCCGATGGCGGGAGTTATCGAGGGATTCCGCTGGGCGCTGCTTGGAACGGAAATGCCTGGGGCGATGATCCTTGTTTCCGTTATTGTGGTCCTGGTCGCGCTTGTTTCCGGAGCATTCTATTTCCGGAGAATGGAGCAGCAGTACGCGGATGTGGTGTGAGATGGGATCTGACAATATCGCCATCAGTGTCAAAGGGCTCGGGAAAAAATATTTCATCGGCGGCCCAAAGGAGAAGTATCATACCTTCCGTGATGCTATTGTCAATTCCGTGAAATCACCCTTTGGACGGTTCTCTGCAACGGAATCCCCGCAGGAGTTCTGGGCACTGAAAGATGTTTCATTTGATGTGGAACATGGGGAAGTGGTCGGGATCATCGGTCGGAATGGTGCGGGCAAGTCAACCCTGCTGAAGATTCTTTCACGAATTACCACTCCGACTGAAGGTTCCGTTGATCTCTATGGGCGGGTCGGATCGCTGCTTGAGGTTGGGACCGGGTTTCACCCTGAACTGACCGGTCGGGAGAATATTTACTTGTCCGGTTCGATCCTTGGTATGAAACGCCGTGAGATTGACGCGAAACTGGATGACATTGTAAAATTTTCTGAGATTGAGAAATTTCTGGATACTCCGGTGAAACGCTTCTCCAGCGGAATGTATGTCCGGCTCGCGTTTGCCGTGGCGGCTCACATGGATACTGAGATCCTGCTTGTGGATGAGGTGCTGGCGGTCGGGGATGCGCAGTTCCAGAAGAAGTGTATGGGGAAGATGGAGGATGTGGCTGCGAAAGAGGGAAGGACTGTGTTGTTTGTGAGTCATAATATGGGGGCAATTGCACGATTATGCCAACGGTCTATTTGGATTAAAAATGGGCAAATCGGAATCAATGATGAAACAAAAATTACAGTAACCGCGTATTTGAATGAAAATATCGCAGAAGATATTCAAGATATTATCACATTTCAAAATAATTCGAAACTGCCATTTTTTATCAGAGAAGTGGCATTAATTGATGAAAATAATGTATCTTCACGTCATTATTACATCAATAGCAAAATTTTTATTGACATAGAATATGTCGTTCGAGAAACAATATCGCAGAGTTTTTTAATTTTTGCTATATCACGTGAGGGTATAAAAATTTTCCAATCGCATGATACGGACTTAAATCCACAACTAATTGCGACGCGACAACCGGGAATATATCGTGCACGAGTACAGTTACCCCAAAAACTCCTGGCTTCAGGAAAATATCAGTTAAGTGTTAGAGCCGCAATTGGTCCAAATGGCGAATTTGGTTATGATTCACATGATGATATCCTTAATTTTTATATCGATGATATTGATGATGAAACAATGTTTAAGGGATACCGAAAGGACCGAAATACACTCATCATATCTGAAATCAGTTGGCAAACAAAAAAGATTAAACCATAATGATGACATTGAATTATACAAGATCAGTAATCTTCATGCATGTTTTAAAAGAATTGAATAATTTTTCCAAAACTCTTTAGCAACATCATATGATTCAATACAATTCCTACAAATGTCCGGCTGATTATAATTGCCACATACCTGTTTTTCCCGATAGTCCTGCATTATACGCGAATTAAAAATTTCATCCGGCGTTTGAATGATTATATTCCCAGGAGAGAACCGATTATTATAATCCTCGCAACATATCTGCACATTCCCATCCCAATTTATGATTAAAGTATCCCAGAGATACCGGCATGGCCATTGGATTTTCTTTTCATTGCTCGGAAAATATCCGCCCCAACTAATCCATGGGGGGATAATTACGTTATCAACTCGGGGAATCCAATATTCCCGGAAATTGTTAATTTCTTCTTTTGAATGCAAGTCTGTAGGAATAAGGGAAATATTCACTATAAGATTTTTATAGGATTCTTTAATCTGCAAAAGTGTTTCTAAATTTTTGATAGTTGAATCATATGAAATCCCCATGATTTGTTCATATAAATCTTTACTATACGCGTTTAGACTTATTGAAATTATATCTACACCCGAATTCAGAAGTTCATTGCAAACTTTTTCATTCAAAAGATTTCCGTTTGTATAAACAGTAACTTTTGCTGAAGGGAATGATAGTTTTTCATATTGTATTTTCTGGGGTAGTGATCCATCAATTAATGGTTCTCCTAATCCTGCATGAGTTATGGATATAATATTGGGATTCCAAGATGCAACTTTGTCAATGATTATCTTATGAACATCAGCTGCCATTATCCCCTTTTTACGTTTTCTAGTTGAATAGGGACACATAACGCATCTTGCATTACATATCGAACTTGTTTCAATTGCTAGTTGCCGGGGAAATAATCCAGATTTTTGACTTAAATCAAATTGTCCCTTGATTTTTCTTTTTAAAATATAATCTGCTAATTGAGATGGCAATATCTGTAATAATTTATAGTGTATTTTCATATCAAAATCCTGTTTGTTATTTCAGATTAAAAATTACAGATTCGATAATTTTTGTAAATATTGTCAAACTAGCTTTTTAAATTCTTGGATAATCCTAATTGAAAAACATCATCACCCAAAAATTCTGAAATTCAGCATACGAAAAAACATACAGGGAAAAAAAATCTTGAAAAAAACTCCATAACACAACTACAATCGTTTATACAAAAATTTGAAATGTTTTACAAATAAGAACTAATTTGCGATGAAAAAAATTTCAATAATAGATACGTCAATCAGTGATTATAATTTAGGAAATCAGATAATCATGGATGGTGTTTATAAACAATTATTTTCAATTTTCCCAAAAGATTTTTTTTTCAAACTCCCTTATGCTGAGATCACTCCACATACTTTGAGTTATATTAATCGTTCAGAATTTTCAATTGTAGGAGGAGCTAATTTATTAAATGGTCACTTAGAACGTTATCGTGATCTTGATATCAATTTGTTAAAATCTTTCAAATTGCGGAATATAATCTTGATGGGAGTAGGATGGTGGCAATATGAAAGTAATATCAGTCTATATTCTAGATTTTTATTGAAACAGTTATTAAAAAACGATTTCATTCATTCAGTTCGAGATTCTTATACACAAAAAAAATTGGAGAGTATCGGTATTTTAAATGTAATAAATACGGGTTGCCCATCAATATGGAATTTAAATTCCGATCATTGTTCTGGCATTCCCTCTGGAAAAACAGAAACCGTAATTTTTACAATAACCGATTACCATTTTAATCACAAAAAAACACAAAAAATTGTCGATGCTTTATCAAAGAATTATGAAAATATTTTCTTTTGGCCTCAGGGTGAAGGCGATTATGAGTTAATCTCTCCTTATTTAAAAGAGATTAATGTAAAGATGATAAATCCAAATTTAGAATCATATAACCAGTTTTTAAGACAGAATGATACGGATTATGTCGGAACAAGATTGCATGCTGGGATTCGCGCATTACAACATAAAAAAAGAACAATTATTATCGGTATTGACAATCGAGCAATTGAAATGCAAACGGATTTTGGTTTACCCGTCATACCTGAAAAAGAACTTGATAACCTAGATGACCTAATCAAATCAAAATGGGTTGTAGATATTCGGTTACGATTAAAAGAAATTGATATTTGGAAAAAACAATTTCATTAAGATACTATTTGTAGAGTGGAGATAAAAAAATTTGGAGATTAAGTATGTGTAATGTTTAAGTTTTTATTAAGCGAATTCTTTGAGGATTTCATTCGGAAGTTATGATATTTCATGTTGGATTACTTATGGTTAAATTCACTACTATAAACAAAAATATTACAAGATCCCTCCTTGAAAAAATTACAAATATTCTCTGTACTATACAAAACACTATTAAAAAATTTAAATTGGCCTGTTTGCATAAGAGAGCTATTTGTACCCAACGCAATCAACGAGGTGAAATTCAGTTTGATGGATTGACGATTCTCTACACTGATATGCTCTCTTGGTATATTGAATATAAAGACATCTTTGTAAACCGCATCTATCATTTTGAGACCAATAATCCGACACCATATATCATCGATGGTGGTGGATGCATTGGTATGTCCGCTCTCTATTTCAAATCTATTTACCCAAATTCAAAAATTCTCTGTTTTGAACCGGATGAGGAGATTTTCAAAATTCTGGATTCGAATATTTTTACCAACAATCTTAAAGATATTACTCTCGTTAAAGCAGGTCTGGCAGATCAAATAGGTACTGTTTATTTTCAATCGGATGGCATTGATGGAGGGAAAATTATTGAGAGTATTGGGAACACACAAACAAGAATCCCTACCGTCCGGTTATCGGATTATGTAGATAAGCCGGTAGATTTTTTAAAACTCAATATTGAAGGACAGGAACTTCCCGTTCTTCAGGAACTCGAAAATTCTGGGTCCCTCAAGAAAATCAAAAAATTGGTTATTGAATACCATGGCTGGGCTGGTGGAGAACAAAAACTGGGAGAACTCTTAACCATCCTGGAACGAAATCATTTCCGTTATCTTGTTCATGATTTTGATGCAGAAACGTGTAGTACAAGTAAACCTCCATTTCATATCGATCTAAAAAACCCATGGTTTTGTTTGATCTACGCAGAACAATCAGAATAATCAATAAGTGCAGATACGTTCATAAGTAACCTAGTGACGAAAGTGCCTCTTCCCAGCGCGAATACAATCAAAAAGAAAATTAGATCTTTCTTCGGGAGGCAGGATAGTTTAAAAATCGATCTCGGCAAGCTCGATCAACTTACTCCTATTAGTACCGTCTTTGGTTTCGATCGCGGCACGCCAATTGACCGGTATTATATCGAAAAGTTCCTGAAAAAACACGAGACCGATATCCACGGTGTAGTTTTAGAAATCGGAGATTCTGAATATACAGAAAAAATCGGGTGCGACAAAGTTACTCGTTCGGAGATACTCCATGCCATCTCAGGAAATCCAAAGGCAACCATTATTGGAGATCTCTCCACGGGTGTGGGAATCCCTGAAAATGCCTTTGACTGCATGATCCTGACTCAGACCTTCCACGTTATCTATGATATGAAAAGCGCCATCCGTCACAGTTATGCCGCACTAAAACCTGAAGGAGTCCTTCTTGTGACACTCCCAGGAATAAGCCAAATCAGTCGTTATGATATGGAGCGATGGGGGGATTATTGGAGGTTTACTACATTATCGGCCCAAAAAACCTTTGAAGAGGTTTTTCCCAAGGATTCAGTCCAAGTCGATTCCTACGGCAACGTCCTCTCATCGATCGCGTTTCTTCATGGCCTGTCTGTGGAAGATATCAATAAAGAAAAACTTGATTTCCAGGATCCCGATTATCAGATGCTGATCACAGTACGGGCACAAAAACGAAAAATGGAGAAATAATCTTGTTTGGATCCATCCGGAGAAAAATTCACCGTATCTCTGAAGTAGTCCAGACAAAATACTGCAAGCATGGGATCATTCTCATCTACCATCGTGTTGCAAACCTGTCATCAGATCCCCAGTTATTGAGTGTTTCTGCTGAACATTTTGAGCAGCAGATGGATTGCCTGTCAAGGAATTATCATCCGGTCTCTCTTGTAGATCTTCTGCAATTCCATATAAACCCCGGGAAAATGCCCGACCGTTGTGTTGCTGTTACATTCGACGACGGGTATTCGGATAATCTCCATAATGCAAAACCCATTCTTGAAAAATATCATGTCCCGGCAACAATTTTTGTAACAACCGGAATGATTGGTTCTGACCGTGAGTTCTGGTGGGATGAACTTGAACGGATTCTTCTCCTTCCCAACGACCTACCTGATACTTTGGATCTTAATATACTTGGTAAAAACTTTCACTGGTCCCTTTCCGCCGATCCTATAATAACAACGTCTCGGAAATCTTCGGAAAAAAACCATGTTCCCCAGAATATTTCATGGAATGTCACAATGACATCTCTACCAACGGCCCGGCATTATGCCTATCGCGATCTTCATCAATTATTACGACCCCTGGATATGGTCGAACGAGATCGTGTCCTGAAACAACTGTACCTTTGGGCGGGCATTCCTGAAACGGGAAGACCGAATTACCGTGCCCTGACCCACGATGAGATTTCTTATATCGCTGACGGTGAATTAATTGATATCGGCTCTCATGGACGAACCCATTCGGTATTAAAAAAACAACCCGCGAAAAAACAGGAAATTGAAATCATCGAAAGTAAAAAAATTTTACAGCAGATACTGAATCGGGAAATTTCCAGTTTTTCTTATCCATTTGGGGGTCGGAAGGATTTTACTTTCCAAACCATGAATCTTGTAAAAAAAACAGGATACGTGTCTGCATGTGCAAATTTTCCCGGACCCGTGACCCGTTGGACTAATAATTATGCACTCCCCCGCAATTTAGTGAGAGATTGGGATAAAGACGAATTTTCCCGGAACCTGTCGATGTGGTACAATGGATGATAATCTTCCTCGTGTTCTTCAGATAAACACTCAAGACTGTACTGGTGGAGCAGCTCATATCGCAAGGGATCTTTTCAAAGGACTTGAAAGAAGGGGATGTATCTCCTATTTTGTTGTTGGAATAAAAGAGAGTCATGATACAGCCGTTGTGCAAATCCCGAATAATAAAAATCGAAACCTCATTGCTCGTTTTTTTATTTCCTGCGGCAATCTCTTAAAACGAATTCCCTTACTGCATAGTGGTGGTACCGGGCTTACATTTGTCGGGCAGCCAACCAGACTTTGGAATTATCTGAATGGATTTGAGGATTTTAATTTTCCTGGTACGCATACGATCCCTACAATTATCCCCGGTTTCAAACCTGACATTATTCATTGCCACAATCTCCACGGGGAATATTTTGACCTGCGCGAACTTCCTGCACTCACCCGGGAAATTCCCGTTCTCTTTACGCTTCATGATGCTTGGCTGTTGAGTGGACATTGTGCCCATTCATTTGCCTGCGAAAAATGGAAGACTGGATGCGGCCCTTGCCCGGCTCTTACAACATACCCGGCAATACTACGGGATGCAAGTGAATATAACTGGAAGCGCAAAAGAGAGATCTTCAAAAAAAGTCGCCTTTACATTGTTACACCCTGCCAATGGCTCATGGAAAAAGTTGACCAATCAATATTAAAACCGGGGATTGTTGGAACAAAGATAATCCCCAATGGTGTAGATCTAAATTTTTTTCATCCTGCTGACCAAAGAAATGCAAGAATTGAACTAGGATTACCCCTGGATAAAAAAATTATTCTTTTCACTGCAAATGGTATCAGAAAAAATATTTGGAAAGATTATCGAACTTTGCAATCCACTCTTGCCATAATCAGTCAATCCGGAAAAAATGTACTTTGTATTGCCCTTGGAGAACGAGCACATTCAGAATATTTTGGGGATGTCGAGATAAGATTTATCCCACCCATCTGGGATCCCAAGAAAGTTGCCGGTTATTATCAGGCTGCCGATGTATATGCGCACCCGGCCCGTGCTGAAACATTTCCAACAGCGATTCTAGAAGCACTTGCCTGCGGTACTCCTGTTGTTGCGAGTGCAATTGGGGGAATTCCTGAACAGATCATGGAGGGTAAAACCGGATTTCTCGTTCCAGCCGGCGATGCGCATTTAATGGCAAAAAGAATTATGCAATTACTGTTAGATGATGATTACCGACAGCAAATGGGACGAGAAGCCGCGAATGATGCCGTCCAACGATTCGGATTAGACCGGATGATAACAGCATATTTATCCACATATCGAGAATTTTTAAATCATACTCCGGGATATGCGAGATAATTTGATAATTTTGCTCTGTAGAAAAGCTCAAAGATGAGTGTTTGTAAGAACCTGTGAAGGTTACAAACAATCATTTTGTTAGCAATTTCTTGCTCTGTAGAAAACCTTCACGATGACGAATTGTAAGTGTCTGTGAAGATTGCAGACAATCATTTTCCCAGCGATTTCTTTCATCTGGATGAGGATGATTCTTGCTTTGAGATCCCCATCGAACTTTCTTTTTAAGACGGAGAACTTGTTTTCCACAAGTTGTCTTCTCGGGTACACAACAACGTTGAACTGATGAGCCATTTCCTGACGGTAAGTACCCCCGATAGTCTCATTGTTCCATGAACGGATGGGGATGACAGAATTTGCATGAAGGTCTTCCCGGATTAATCGATGAATTGCTTCAGAATCGTAACCTCAGTCCATAACATAACAATCTGACTTTCGGATGTTGTGACATTGACGGAGTAATTTCACCGCATGTCTGGTGTCGTGGACACGGCTGTTTGAGGCAACGAACCCTGTGATGACCTGTTGTTCGGTATCAACCGAGATCGAAGTTTTCAGGAAATGTTTTCGGATCTTACCGATTCGTTCGGAGAGGTAATGGCTGCAGTATCCGCTGGTAAAGCCGGATGAATCGATAGCTGTTATGGGAATTACGTCGTCAGTGGAATAGAACAGGCTCACGGTTTTCTTGAAGGTCAACCGGAGATAGAGAATTTTAATTTGGCAAAGGAAGTTCTGGAGCGTTGTGAAATGAGGGATCACTGAGAGCCTGATAATCTCCTGGACCCGTTCCATATCTCCAACATCTTCAATGAATTCCCGATAATGCTGGTTCTGGAAATCTCTGAAGAGTATGAGGGCAAGCAATTGGTGCTGGGTGTACGTCTTCTTCGAATATTTGCAGGAATATTGTTTGAGACGGGTTGACTATATTATCGATATTGCTGTCTGGACAAACCTGATATTCCGGCTTGCTGATTTCTTAATTGTCTCCTTTCTATTTGACTGCACATCAAGAGAAGGAGACGCTGTACCTTAGATCTTTCGGTCGTCGGTACAATCTGTTTTGGATTAGGATTTCAACAGAGCATTTTTTATCCATATCACCGTTTCATTATTATTTTTCTGAATTGTGTATCTTTTAATAATGATGGAATTGAGAGACAGATGTTAGAGAATAATCGAATTGATATTTTCGGCCAATGACATTTCCACAATCGAAAAGAAAAAATTATAATGTCCAATCTTTGTTGACGGATCCATCGTTTTACACAAGTATCCGAAAGACCTAGACGATCGGGATATTTCGCGAGAAGGTCAGATACGGACTCGTTCAAGATAGAATCCAATCGGGATGGATCGATAGAAAATGGCAATTCAGTAATTTTAAAAAAATGAGGATACATTGTATCAACATAACTTTCTGTAATCTCTGTGACGAAAGGATCATTTTTAAGATTGTTCAAGAGGTTTTTTCCGGTTTCGCGATCAAGAATAATCTCAAAAATTCTCCAGTATTGTGTAGTAAGAAGAGATAATATATGGTTTTCATTTGGAGGATTATTCCTAAGAATGTTATCAATAAAATAGACAATATCAACAGAAAACTGCGTTTTTCCACCAGAGGTTTTTGTTTCTGGATAAATACGAAATGCTGAAAGCGTCTCAGGAAGGTAGACCAAATCCTGATGCAATCCGGCTTTGATTAACAGGTCATAGTCAAGGGCAAAATGTAATCTATCATCAAGATATCCAATGGAAACAAGGAAGTCCCTACGGAAAAATACCGATGACTGGGGGATATCATCCGTTCGTATGAGCCAGCGGAGATCGAATGACCCGGGTTTCCTGATGAAAAGTGGTTTTCCGTGACGATCAACTGCTTGTGCATCACCATAGATCATAGAAACATCAGGATTCATCTGGAAAAAAGAACCGACTTTTTTCAGGGCCCCGGGCAAGAGCATATCGTCAGAGTTGATCCACCCGATAATTTCCCCTGTTGCTTTCCTGAATCCTTTATTGAGGGCATCGGTCTGTCCTCGGTCTTTTTCACTTATCCAGAATGAAATTCTTGATTCATAGCGCTTGATAATCGCAACCGAATTATCCGAACTTTCTCCGTCAATTACAATGTATTCTAGGAAGGGATACTCTTGTGAGATCACGGACTGAATGGTATCTTCAATAAATTCACCCTGCTGATATGAAGGGGAGATAATGCTGATTTTTGGGAGGGGTGTTTTATGGCGGGTTGCAGTCATATCTTAATGATTATTTGTATGCGATTCCTAATTAATAACAGAATACTAGATTTTATAGTCTGGTACTGAATGAAAAACCAAATCTTGGTTAAATATTTTTTATTATGGTAAACACGTGACTTTACTATTTTTTTAAATGGTACTGTCCATCACACTGTGACACATCTATTATTGGACTATAACTTCCAAAAATTAGACAAAGGAATCTTCTATACAGGTTATGAAATGAGGAGTTGTATAGCCACTGAAGACTGAAATTGACTCCTTTATGCATTCCTGACAAAAACAAACTGATGAAATAATTATTTGTCGTTATGTTTTTTACTTCAGAATGAACGCAAGTATCTCCATGTGAATTTAAGGTAAAGTAAGAGGAAAAAAAACTTCCATGCCGTTTTCTACGGATGTATTCGGCATATTCCAGTTGTTTTTCATGAGAGATCTCTCCCTTTTTGATTTCCTTATAAAGATAGATTGAGAACGGATGTTCATTAAAAATATGAGGATCATTACAGATCCGACCAGTAGATTCAGTATGATAAATTGTTAATCCTTTCCAGCTGAATGCAATAGGATATGTGAGGGATATTTTTCCCCAAAGATATTGATCTTCTCCATATTCGAGATTTTCAGGAAATCCTCCGACCTCAAAGAACACCTGCCGGGGGATTGCACAACTGGACGAGTTCACCGGTTCGTCACCACGAGAACATATACGTAGATAGTTCGTTAAGTATCCCTCCCATGGAGGCGGAGTAATACCGGTAAAGAGCATAATCCACGGTCGCCCATCGTGTCTGAGTTTGACATATGGTGTCGAATACAACCCGGCATCTGGGTATTTTTTTCGCAAACTGACAAGCGTTTCAAGATGATCCGGTTGCCATTCATCATCTGCATCCAAGAATGCAACATAATCAGATCTGGCAACATTGACACCAAGATTCCGAGCGGGTGCTGCCCGCATTCTGTCCCTCACAATATGAATAATCCGGGGATCGTCATATTGTTTTACAATATCGGTGCTTCGATCCGTAGAGCTATCAATAATTATTATTTCAAAATCCTGGAATGTCTGTCTAAGAACCGACTCAATGGTTCGTCTGATGTACCGCTCCTTGTTAAACAAGGGAATTACCACGGAAATTTCAGGAACCATTGGAACCTCACGATATATTCTCTTTAGATTTGTATCTGGAATAAAATAAGATAATTGGCAATGTTGTGAAAACAATTTTCAATATTCAAGGAAGAACTCCCCGTTCCTCCCCGGATTTGATGACTTCTTCGTATGTTTTTGAAAAATTACAGACAGTCTCGTTGTATTCAGTCCGGGCACAGATATCGATGCTAGAACTCCCTCTGACGTGGCGAATTGCGATCTTCATAATAATAACAATCTCACCTATGTGGTTTTACCAATACGAAAATGTAAGTTGGAATGAGTAACTGACTCATCTTCAAGAATATTATCGGTACACTCGTTATCAATGAGTTTGGATGTATCATATCTTCGGCTCCGAATTGTCGAGGATTTTGCACTATCTTTAGCGTATAATCCATCACAGAAAAATCTTTTACCAGTTTTCGAAGTCCAAAATAGGAAAGATGATTCTCATAATATAATTGACCATTGCCTGTCAACTTCAGATAAACATGGGCCATGGATTTAGGTAACCAGGATAGAAACGGGAGTTTATAATGCCCCTCAATAATGGAATATTTGTTACCAGCTGCAAAATAGCAGATGCCACCGGGGCGGAGGATCCTGAAAATTTCTTTCATTAGCAGTTGTGAATCAGGTACATGTTCATAAACATGATTGCATATCACAATGTCACAAGAATTGTCTGTAAAAGGGACGCGTATGGCATCACCGATTAAGAATTGCGTACTAGGATCTGAGTTACTCCGAGCGAAGAGAACGGCATCAATATCAATATCGATTCCAACGCATTCCTTACAATATGTTGCTAAAAAGTTGGTATTTATTCCGGTAGAGCATCCGATCTCTATACAACGACATTTTCCTAATCTTATACTCTCAATATTTTTTAAAACCGCAAGGATCTTTTTTGCTTTAATCTTCCGCGTATCTTCATTATATAATGAAGGATTGATTTTTGAATATTCAGTCTGGTATGATTTCATAGGAAGTTGCATCAATTAATTAGTTTTTCAATGTCACGATACACTGCTGAGAAACTATTAACAATTCGATCCCAGGAAAAGCATTCCTTTACACGCAGTAATCCATTCTTCCGTAGTTTTTCTTTCACAACACCATCTGATAATATTAGGATGATTTTTTCTGCTAACATATTCGAATCTTTTTCCGGAACCAAAAACCCGTTCTCCCCGTCCGTAATTATATCCGAGATTCCGCCAGCATTACTTCCGATAACCGGACATCCCGATGCCATTGCTTCAAGAAGGACTACGCCAAGTCCCTCGGTTTTTCCGTCTTTGATTATTGACGGGAGGATAAAAACATCCGCAGAATGATACCATGGGAAGAGTTTTTCATGATTGACTGTTCCTAAAAAATGCACATTAGGTTCAATTCCCAGATTAAGGGCACGTTTTTCCAGTTCTGTTTTTTCCGGACCATCCCCGATCACAACCAAATGCGTTCCTGGTTTTTTTTCAAGAATATCAGGAATAGAATCGATTAGATAGATAATTCCTTTCAAATCGATAAGGCGCCCGACACTCAGGATTAGATAATTGGCATTAAACCGTTTTTTCATGTCTGGATATTTCCCGGAAAACTGTTCTGGATCTATTCCCATAGGAATTATCCGCGTCTTTACGGCTGAACCTGGAACAACCAATTCCAGTAATTTTTGATTATAACTGCTATTAACTGTCACAACATCGGAGTGATTGACGATATACCGGCATAACGGTTTTAACACCTTATTCTTATTGATCACTGCGAGATCACTGCCGTGAATCGTAGCAACGTGTGGGATTTTTTTTATCTGATGAAAGATCGCACCAATTAGTCCCTGGGGTATGAGCCAGTGTGTATGAATCAGCGAGATGGGATTTTTCCGGATCGCCAGATATGAGTAGAGAAATTCCGACAATAAAAAAAAGGGTACCGTAAATATCAGTAAAGGATTCTTCCTGATATTATACGCCATTCCAGAGCCATAGGCAAGTTTTTCAAAACAGGAAGGGAAAAAATATCGGAATCGGATTATCCTTACCGGGGACCATATCTCTCGGGAAATTCCACCAGAATAATGGGGCGCGATCACGAGCGACCTGTAGCCTGATGAATCAAGCCGTCCGCAGAGTTCGAGAACAAAGTTGCCTTCAAAAGATTCCGGATTTCGAGGAAAAGAACTTGTGATAACCAGAACGTTCGCATTGGAAGTTATTGGTTCAATGGATGAATTCAAATGAGATCACACTTCTGAAATATAATACGATTATCATCATTCCCAATCGGTCAGCGATATATCACGGCTCTCCTGGATATCGAACATCAGCGCAAAGGAAAGAGATTGTATCCCCAAAGCAAAGATAAGCAGGGATAATACAGCACGTATGAACAAGGGTCCGTGTTCGATCAGAACAAAATACCCCGTATAGAGCGCGGCAAATATGCCCATCAACGTCAGGATAAAACCAAACAAATAGAATAACACAATCGGATGGAAACTCAAGACGATATACTTCATCCGCAACCGGTACAGGAAGTCCTTGAAAAGGAGCCATGAGACCTTACCGATATACGGGCCATATCGAATTTTCGATTGTTCCCTGCCATATCGTGCGGGCATTTCAATATCCATGACACGAAAGCCGAATACGTTCAGGTGTACAAGCAGGTCGTTGCAATACCCATACCGGGGATATATCCGGTCAAGGTTAATCCGTTCAAGTGCTTTCCGTGAAATTGCTGTATATCCATTTTGGGGATCCATCAGTTTCCAGTATCCGGAAGAAAATTTTGTCATGAAGGTCAGGATGGTATTTCCGAAAAATCGCCATTGACTCATACCCTTCCGATATTCCGGGCTTAACAGCCGGTTTCCCTTTGTATAATCAGCCTTATTTTGAATTATCGGATCGATAAGCGATGGCATCACGACCGGGTCCATCTGGTTGTCACCGGCCATGACGACAGTAATGTCTATTGTTTCCAGAAGCGATTGGCGATAACCGGATACAATTGCAGCACCGACACCAGAATTTTCTGCATGGACTATTGGCATTATGCGGGGATCATTTCGGCATAAGTCACCAATGATTTGCTGGGTGTTGTCTTTTGATGCGTCATTAACGACAAAAATCCGGTCAACGAAATCAGGAACCGAACAAAGAGTTTCCCTGATGAGGAGTTCCTCATTGTAGGCCGGAACAACGACTGCAACAGTATGGTCTTTGTACACAATGCTCCTCTGTCTTTCTTAGCTAATAAACAAGGATGGTGGGGATTGGATGGCCGATCAAAAAATTAGATGACAACATCAAGAATGACCTGCTGTGTGCCATCCATGAAAAAGGCAGTCGCAATGATATGATCCCTCCCCTCAAAATTACCGGTTATTGTTTTTTCAGTACCTACATTTAATTGCGTCCCGGACGATAGCGACGTTGATCCCATAATTGTCATTTGTTCAGATCCATCAGATGCAGTAATGTCCCATCTGATTCCCGAACACGTTTTTTGATCCTGACCTCCATGGTACGTAATTACGATGAGATTGGCATATTTTTGGGACACTGTGCCAGTTACAGCCTTGGTATGGGGGATATTTGAACTCATACCCATGATAACGGTCGCAATAATTGCTGCCAGAATAACAGTAATAGACACCATCAGAATAGTAGCAATAACGGGAGAAACCGAACTATCCCCACTGTTAAAATCAGGTGCAGACATAGTGAGCCACTATAGTTAAATAATCATTTCTCACCAGCAATATTTATACGCACCGTTTCACGAATATTCAGATATCAGGGTTAATTTTTTTTACACAAGTATTAAGGGGACCAACTGGTTATCAAATAATATTCTCATAATCGGGATCCAAAAAGTATAGCCAGCTCCGGTCGCAAAAGCCCGTATATAAAAACTGACATCAATCTGCCAGATAAGGGGCAAGGCACATAAGACCGGTATAAGGAAATTGATAACTTCTGTATTCTTTGTTGAGATGAATAAATGATAAATAATTAGGACAATGGAAATTATACATGTTAAGAGAATTACTGCCCCCATAATCGAATTGAGGGGCACTACAGATTCAATCCGATTTTGAAGATCAGAATACATTAAAAATGTTAAAATAAGTGATACCGGGACTGCAATAATCCAGAAGATCGCCATCCGTTTAAGTGCCTCCAGGGGCGTAATTGTCAGGAGTTGAACCTTTTTTAGGAGAAATAAACCGATAACCGTAAGGGGGATATACAGGGGTGTCAGGTACCGCATATCGGGTAATACTCCGAGACTTGTATTCAGACTATTGATTTGTACACAATATGTGATAAAAACTGCAAATGATACTAGTCCAAGGAGAAGAAGAACACCCTTCTCCTCTATCGTGAAACTGATCCTCCTGGATAACCATAGGATCATTATGATTATAACCAAAACAAAAAATAGCGGGACCAGGGGGAACACACCGATTCCCCCATTTGAAGGTGAGAAAAGAACACCGAATAAATCAGTAAAAAAAGTATCCCGCTGAATTGCGATCATTTTTCCAAGAAGTCCGGATAGTGATTGAAATGCAGTTATTCCGGCGGGAGAAATGGTCTCATTTGGTATCGCAGTAACATCGGAAGTGGCAGCAATGTCTTGGTTCCATAAAATCCAAGCGGGAATGAAAATATTTTTTGTTACCATGAAATTATTGGTAAAAAACGGGATTGCCCCGATTAGTGTGAAGAAAGGTGCACATACAATTCCGAAATATGCTGTAACTTTTTTTTGACTTTGCCAGATGCCATAGATGATTATTGTACAATAGACACAAAGTGCCAGGAACACCCAGAATGCCAGTTCCGGACGAACCCAAGCAAGAAGTCCGGCAAAAATGAATGTCAGGGGAAGGTACCAGTATTCTTTCGATATATGGTATTTCACGATCCAGAGAAGGACTGCAGTGAAGAGAACGATTGTGAGGATATGATCCTTACAACCGGTCATCCAGATAAAATACGAGGAACAGGACAGGGCAACCACAGTTCCAAACAGGGCGTACATACAATCTTTAAAAATTGCATAATTGATCTCATAGACCATCACCGCAATCAGGCTCAAAAGGATACAATTGATAAATACAATTGCGATTACTTCTGGAAACATTTCGAAACCATCGACAGGGAATGACAGATAATAATGGAGATTGATAAAAAAGAGAACAAATACAGAGATAAACCCGATATCCGTCCACCGCCATTTTCCGATATAGGCATATTCTCTGAAAAAAACATTAAAAAAGGCAAGGATGAATATCGCAACACCTGTCCATAGATAGAGAATAAGGAAGGGAAACTGGCTGCCGGTAAAATCAATCAGCCATAATGAGGGTAATGAGAGAAGGGGAAGTGCTATGCTGTACCCCAGAAGGTTGGATTTATTTTCAAAATAGAGTGATACCTTTCCTTTTTCCGAGAGACCGTATTTTCCCTCATTGACTACAACCTGATGCCCGGCATGCAATTGATTCAACTGATTTAATGAGATCCACTCATCATTCAGCTCAATCACTGGATGGGCTATCATAAGTCCAAAAAAAAGGGTGAGAGTGAAAACAAGAATATGAAACCGATATTTTTTTGTTACTGAAATGAAATTATAGGCAAATATTCTAGGATCCATTGTATAGATATCATATTGTTTTTTTTATGGATAAACCATCCGGGGTGATTTTATTCCTGCAGCAGGTTTATTGCCAGAATTATCCCAAAGATATATGTGCGACACATAATCCTTGCCTTCATTCTCTGCGGAATTTTTTTCCTCCTCCCGATTCAAATTTATATTATTGGTAATGATAATGGCATAGGAATTCAGGGCGCCGTTTACCGTTACCAGATATCAGGATATGGGAATTCATTGATTCCAATAACAAGTGATATGCAGTATGTATTGAATGGGATATATTCAGGAAAAACTGCAGTATCAATTATCACATGGTTACTAGGTTCAGTCCTGCTTGCATGCACAACAATATTTGCTCTGATCTTTGCATTGGATAACCGGTCGGACTTTTTCCGCCAGATTGGTATGGCTCTGGTTGTAGTCTGTGGTTGTTACCTCATATCCTGTATAGCCCAATACGGCTGGTTCCTCAACGGACCGGCAGGAATTTCATTACCTGGGGGATTATTTCTAATCGTTCTTTGGATGATCATCATAAATCTATATCCGGACATTTTCCTGAACACCCCCTCGGTTGAATACCGGAATGGGCAAAGTTAATCCGTTCTTTTCATCATTTTATGAGTGTTGACGATATCGCGCATAATTATCCACAAAACAACGGCGAGTATTAAAAATTTTATTGAGTAAAAGACAAAAGAGAACGAAAGAAAATTCTGCTCAATAACATAATAGGGCTTCCCGTCCCCAAATACGACGCCATACAGAAGCGGAGTTTCAATATATATCACTAATTGCGAGAGGTAAAAAAGGAGGATATGTCGCGGAGAATGTGCCAGGAATAACGCGAGAAAAGGAGTGATCCAGACAATATACGACGCACTGAAAACCTTGTTGAAGAGAATAAAGAAAAAAACACTCAGGAAAAGAGCATAGCATAGCGATTGATACTCCATGTCCATGTATCGGTAATACCAGAAAATCAAACCGGTTTCTGCGACGATGAGGAGGACGAGGGAAAATGGTGAGAAGTATTCCCCATTCAAGAAAAAGTGTGAAATCGCATCCCCATAGTAGATCATACTATGGGTTTGGATACTTCTGTTTAGATGGAATGTATAGGTGAATAAAAAACCCTTCCAGTTGAGCAGCGCAAACGGAACGGAGACAACCAGAACAGCGAGTATTGAGAGAAGGATTCCGTTTCTGACTTTTACAATATCCCTTTGTTTCTTTATCGCGTAAATGGTGTAAAAAGGAAAAGTAAAAACCGGGAACCATTTGGTAAGGAAACCAAATGTCGCCGTAAAATATGCGGCGACAATATTTCGATTCAAGAATAGGAAGAATGACAGAATAAGAAGGAACGTTGCAACAATATCGTAAGTCAGAGGGACAAAAAAAGCAGCAGCGATTGCGGTTACATACAAAAAGCCACAGAGAAATGCCTTTTTATTCCCATAGAAGTCTCGGGCGATAAAGTAGACACAGATCAGTGTAGCTGCATCGAAAATGTACATCAGGGTCATATAGGAAAATAAATACAGGGAAAAACTGTGAAGTAAAATGGTTGGTATGTACGCGATGATAGCCGGGATGAAAAGGAGGGGTGGATATTCGAGGAGAAAATCAGCATAGGGGATCTGCCCCCCAACCACCAGCCCTGCATAATGGTAATACAAGAGAATATCCCCGGTAACAGAATCGAACGGTGCATATAACGAGCTGAAGAAGAGGATATATTTGACTAAAACAGAAATTCCGATTAATACGAGAAGGTTTTGGAGAGCACGTGAATCAGTGAGGCGAAGAAGATTTTTATTTTCCTTAAAAACCGGCCATTCCATGAAACCGGGAATGAATTCAGAAGCCGTCTGGTGGGTCCGTTTTGTAAATGTATATCCGCTGACTCCGACGAGGATAATTGCCGGAACGCCAATTGGAATGCAGATGCCGGCGGAATTGTGAAGTGATAAGCCATACTGCATCAGATCAGCAAGTAAGAACAAAATGCCAATAATAATACTACAAAGAAAAGTGTTTTGAATCAGGGTAGGAGTATCTGAAAAAACCGCATAGATATTCACCATGAAACAAAAAATTAGAACGGTTGCTGCTATCGCCCATATAATAAGTGCGATCGCACTCCTCCCCTGAATAATTCCCGTGTAAACATACAGTATTTCATTAGTAAAACCGATTAGGCTTTCACCGAAATAACTGACCTGATAGCGGAACAACGCCCATTGAATTCCGCATCCAACCCAGTCACCGACAATATACACATTTATTGGGAGGAATAAGATCAGACTTTGAATTAAAAATGCTGCATGTGAATTTTTTATCATGAGTTCGATGAAATATGTATATTTTACCTACTCAAGATGCTTGCGAAATCAATTAACTATATCCTTGAATGTCATCATCTGGTATTATTAAAAAAGTAATTAGATTGTGTTGTCGAGGATAACCTGTTGGGAACCGTCAGAGAAGAACGCGGTCGCGACAACATGGTCTTTTCCGGAGGTTCCTGAAAGGGTTTTTCCCGATCCGACAGTAAGCGCAGTGGATCCGCTCGTTGCACCCATAAGGGTATTCGCAATTTCAGTGCCCGCTGCATTAGTAATCGTCCACCGGATACCGACACAGGTCTGTGCATCCTGACCGCCCTGGTAGGTAACAACGATAGAGGATGCATCGGGCTGCTGGGCCGTTGCTGCAACGACCTTGGTCTTGGAAATGTTTCCTGCCATACCGAACACGAACGCGGCGATGACTGCCGCGAGAATCACCGTGATTGCGACCATTAAGATCACACCAATGACCGGTGATACCGCCTCTTCATTCCTGGTAATTGCCATAGTTTCAAACACCTTAAC
>Ga0302252_1000694_pt1 | contig 25931 bp, 29 predicted proteins | sample AAG_RA_Leu_MG_FD_193511 | JGI IMG/M metagenome (GOLD analysis project Ga0302252, IMG submission 193511) | Enriched activated sludge microbial communities from anaerobic digester in WTTP, New Holstein, Wisconsin, United States - AAG_RA_Leu | ecosystem: Engineered > Bioreactor > Anaerobic >... | reverse complement strand
ATAGGATATTCCCAGAAAGGGCACGGCATTGACCGCCGCAAAGATCAGAGAATGCAGCCGCATGCCCAGCAGCAGGTCGAGGCCGGCGATCTCCGCCAGCAATTCCCGAGCCCCGGGCGGTTGGTCCGGAACCCGGCTGGGATATCGCATCAAGGCCGCGGTTTCCCGGGCCATAGCTAGATCCTCGGGATAGTGGAACGGGAAATAGACGATTTCCCAGCCGGCGGCTGCCATGTGATCAGCCGCCGCCGCCACCGCTCGTTGCAAATTCCGGTCCTGCTGCCAGCGGCGAAGCGCGATTCCCAGCCGAGGTCGGGAGCGGGAGGCGGTGGCCGGTCCGGCAAAAAGACTGAGCACCGGATCGGCGGTAACCACAATCGGCGGCTGGCAGATCGCCAGTTCGTCCACCAGCCGCCGGGAATCTTCATCCCGCAGGGTGATCAACTGCACTCGGTTGGAGACCAGCCGGGCCAGTTGCCGGGCCCAGGGCCGGCGAATCGGTCCGATCCCCTGGGCATAGTACATGACAGGCTTCCTCAGTGCCTGAGCCATCGCCACCACCCCCAGGTAGTAGACGATACTGCGGCCGCTGGTGACATCCTGGAGCAGGCTGCCGCCGCCGCTGACCAGCAGATCGGCTCCGGCCAGCGCCTGCAGGACGGCCAGCGGATTGTTCCGGGAAACGGCTGCGACCCCGTATTGGCGGCTGGTCCGCTCGGGACGGGCGGATAAGACAACAACCCGCAAAGCGGGTCGCAGTTCATGCAGCTCGGCGATGATCGCCCCCAGCAGGGCTTCATCACCGGCATTATCAAATCCATAATATCCGGAGAGGACGATGGTCGGATTGTTTGATTTCACGGTTTTGCCTCGGTTTTGGGCGGCGCCGGAAGAGCAGCGCCGGTTTTGGCCGGAGCTGGCTTGACCGGCCCCGCTCCGGCTGCTGGTTGAGGATTAGTTGATTTGTCGTCCTCAGTTGGAGCCGGATTGGTTTTGTTGGGATCAAGTCGGCCGGTATTACTGCCAGCCGACGGTGTTTTGCTCCTCCCGGGGGTGGTGTCGGGTGCGGGCTTGGACTCGGAATCGCTCGGGATTATTTGCTCCGGTTCCAGGGCATCCTCATCCACGGTCTCCGGTCGAGCTTTGACCACCGCCGATTTTGGCGGCGCCACCGGGTTGTTGATTGGCCGCAAGCTCGGATCGCTGCCAGCGATTTCCGTCCGCAGCTGAAGCCATTCTTTTTCATTCATCAGCCAATAGCTGAGGGCTTGGATCGTTTGGGAGCGACCAGGCAGGGTATGCATACTAAGCTGCTCGGATTTAAGTCCGCTCATGAACCGGCCGATCCGAATCATCTCCCCGGTCGGCATATCAGTTTTGACATTGGTCCGAATTTCCTCGATCAGGTACGGAGCCTGGAGGACATTCCGCCAACTGAAAAACTGCTCGTAGGCGGCCCGGAAGAATTTCTGCTGGCGCTCGACCCGTCCGATGTCGCCCATTGCGTCATGGCGGAAGCGGACGTATCCAAGCGCATCATGACCGTTCAGCTTTTGCAGTCCGGGCTGAAGGTCAATGCCTTCCAACGGGGTATACATCCGCTTCTCGACATCGATGGATATGCCCCCGAGTTGATCGATGCTATTCTGAAATCCCTGGAAGTTGGTCTCGACATAGTAGTCCACCGGCATCCCGAGCAGGCCCTCGACCGCGGTAGTCAATAGCGCCGGTCCGCCGAAGGTATGGGCGTGATTGATCTTTTGCACGCCATGGCCGGGAATAGCAGCCCGAGTGTCCCGTGGTACCGAAAGCAGCGTCACCCGCTCCTGCTCAAAATCGATATGGGCGAGAATAATGGTGTCGGATCGAGCCTGTTCTTTGCCCCGCTCATCCGTGCCCAGCAGGAGGACGTTAAGGGATTGCCTTTCTCCGTTCTTGACCCAATCCCCCAGAGTCGCCATCAAGGTCGGCTCGCCGCGATAAGCGGACACTGCCTGCCAGCCGGCAAAGCTGGCAAGCAGAAAGGATAGGACCAGGATAGTAATACGCCCCAGTCGTTTCTTCTTTTCTGACATGGCCATTCTCTCCGTCTACGCTTCGCTTGCCGGCCGGCTGCGACGCTGGCGGCTGCGCTCCCGCCGCTCCGAGGACTGCCCCGATTCGGAGGCGGGCGGCGGTGCCGATGGAGTCTTGCGCTGAACAAAACGCGGGCCGGCAAAGATGTGCTGGGCGTTGATGGCCTCCCCGGTCCCCAGTGCCACCGCCGAAACCGAATCGGCGGCAATGTGAATGGGCAGACCGGTTTCGCGGCTGAGCAGTCGGTCGAGACCGTCGAGCAGCGAGCCGCCCCCGGTCATCATTATTCCGTGATTGATAATATCAGCGGAGAGTTCGGGCGGGGTAGCCTCCAACACTTCCTTGACCGCCGCCACCACCGCCATCACCGGTTCCTGAATCGCCTCAAAGACCTCTGGGGCTGTGACCCGGATGTTCTTGGGCAGGCCGCTGACCAAATCCCGGCCCCGGATTTCATACGCCGGGTCGCCGCTCCGATCCTGGGGCGAGGCGGTCCCAATTCGCATTTTCAGCTCCTCCGCCGTCCGTTCGCCAATCAGCAGGCTGTGCTCCCGGCGGATGAAGCGGACAATCGCTTCGTCGAATTTGTCGCCGCCGACCTTAAGCGAACGGCTGCACACTATCCCGCCCAGGGACAACACCGCCACATCGGTGGTTCCGCCGCCGATATCCACCACCATGTGGCCGGTGGCTTCCGCGATATTGATCCCCGCGCCCAGTGCTGCCGCTACCGGCTCCTCGATCAGCATCGCCTTGCGGGCTCCCGCCGACAGCGCCGCCTGAATGACCGCCCGTTCTTCGACGCTGGTCACTCCGCTGGGAATACAGACCAGCACCCGGGGCTTGAAAAAGAGGCTGCGGCCGCAGGCTTTCTGAATGAAGTAGCGCAGCATCCGTTCAGTTACGTCATAATCGGCGATCACACCGTCCCGGAGGGGTCGGATGGCCACGATATTGCCCGGGGTACGGCCGAGCATCCGCCGGGCTTCCTCCCCGACCGCAATGATTTTGCCGGTGTTTTTGTCAATTGCCACCACCGAAGGCTCATTCAATACAATGCCTTTGCCCCGGACATAGACCAGAACAGTAGCCGTGCCCAGATCGATGCCGATGTCTTCCGAGAAATTAAACATAGATATTCTCTCCACGGTATTTCTTACAGGTTACAGTTTCCTTCAAATTCTACCCGTCTTTTCGAGCTCTTTCAACATATTCTTTCAGACGGCAAAAACCGGGGCGCTGCTGCCCCGGTTTTTTGATGCTTTCCAACCATTCCCGCCGAGCTAGAATTTGCGGTATTCCATCTCTTCTTCCGCTGCCTTCAGGCGAGCAGTAGCGCGGGTTAATGCCATTTGTGCCCGGACCATATTGACATCTTCACGCTGGGAGCTGAGCCGAGCCTCCGCTCTGGCCTTGGCCGCCCGCGCCCGCTCGATATCGACTTCCGATCCGAACTCAGCCGTGTCCGCCAGAACCATTACTTTATTTTCAGTAACTTCCAGCCAGCCACCACTGGTTGCGCAGAATCTGGTCAGCCCGCTGACATTCATCCGCATAAGCCCAATCCGCACCGCTGCCACCAGCGGAGCGTGGTTCTTGAGGATGCCGAGTTCGCCGTTCCAAGCCGGAACCACCAGCATATCTGCGGTTTCACTGACTACCGTACGCTCGGGAGTTACCACCTCGAGCTGAAACTCCTTTTCTAGCATGGGTTACCCCTCCAGTTCCTTCGCCTTGGCGACGGCTTCCTCAATGGCTCCCACCATGTAGAAGGCGTTTTCTGGGAGGTCATCATGCAGACCATCCATAATCTCTTTGAAGCCCCGCACGGTTTCCTTGACCGGAACATATTTGCCGGGGGAACCGGTGAACTGTTCTGCCACGTGGAAGGGCTGGGAGAGAAAGCGCTGAATTTTCCGCGCCCGGGCGACGGTGAGCTTGTCCTCGTCGGTCAGCTCGTCCATACCCAGAATGGCGATGATGTCCTGTAGGTCCTTATACCGCTGCAGCACTTTTTGAACTGCGCGGGCTACCTTGTAATGCTCATCCCCGAGGACCAGCGGATCGAGAATCCGAGAAGTGGAGTCGAGCGGATCCACCGCCGGGTAAATTCCCAGCTCAGCGATCTGCCGCGAAAGCACCGTGGTCGCATCCAGGTGGGCGAAGGTAGTGGCCGGTGCCGGGTCAGTGAGGTCGTCAGCCGGCACGTACACAGCTTGCACTGATGTGATGGAGCCTTTTTTGGTTGAGGTAATCCGCTCCTGCAGGATCCCCATGTCAGTCGCCAGAGTCGGTTGATAACCCACGGCGGAGGGCATGCGGCCGAGGAGAGCGGACACTTCGTTGCCTGCCTGCGCAAAACGGAAGATGTTGTCGACGAACAGCAGCACGTCCTGGCCTTCTTCATCCCGGAAGAATTCGGCCATGGTCAGTCCAGTCAGCGCCACCCGGAGCCGGGCTCCCGGCGGTTCGTTCATCTGGCCGAAAACCAGCGTGCATTTATCCAAAACGCCGCCGTCTTTCATTTCATGATAGAGGTCATTTCCTTCACGGCTGCGCTCACCCACACCGGCGAACACGGAGAATCCGCCGTGCTCATACGCGATGTTGCGGATGAGTTCCATGATGATAACGGTTTTGCCGACTCCGGCGCCTCCGAAGAGACCGGTTTTTCCGCCCTTGGAATAAGGGCAGATCAGATCGATAACTTTGATGCCGGTTTCCAGCATTTCCTTAGCGGTGCTCTGCTCGGTCAGCATCGGTGCCAGCCGGTGAATTGACAGTTTATTATCCGATACCACCGGACCCAGTCCATCGATCGGCTGTCCCAGCACGTTGATCAAACGACCCAGAGTCGGCCGGCCCACTTCGACAGTGATCGGAGCTCCGGTATCATTTGCAACCATGCCCCGCATCAGGCCGTCAGTGGAAGACAATGCAACACAGCGGACGGTGTTGTTGCCCAGATGCTGAAAGGCTTCCATGGTGAGTTCAATCCTGATATCCGGATGACCGACCCCGGCGGGCTGATCATCGGCTTTAATCGTAATAGCATTCATCAGGTCAGGCAGTACGCCGGAGGGAAACTCGACGTCCACGACCGGACCGATAACCTGCACTACAGTTCCCTTGCTCATCTCGTATCCCCCTTTTACGCCCGCTTCAGGGCTTCGGCGCCGCCTACAATCTCAAGCAGCTCCTTGGTGATTGAGTCCTGCCGTGCTTTGTTCATGGTTAGGGTGAGGTTGGAGATCATCTCGCCCGCGTTTTCGGTTGCGGCTCCCATAGCCGTCATCCGCGCTCCCTGCTCACTTGCTTTGCTCTCCAGCAGGGATCTGTAAATCTGGGTTTCTATGAATCGCGGCAACAGGTCATCCAACAATTTCTCAGCCGAAGGCTCGAAGAGATAATCGGTGCGAACGATTAGATTGCTTTCGTTCCTTGCTTCTTCCGGCAGATCAAAGGGCAGTACTTTCTGTAATCGGGGTACTTGTTGGAGCGCACTCACAAAATCCCCGTATACAAGAATCACTTCATCCACGACTTCCTCCAGATAGAGGTTGACCACGAAGCGGGAAATTTCCGCCGCCTGATCAAAGTCAGGACTGTCCCCTAAGGCTACGAAGTGGCCGAGTACGTTGTACCCGCGCTTGGAGAAAAACTCCCTTGCCTTTCTCCCGATAGCGACCACACTGTTACTGACACCAGGCGGCGTGGCCCGCATTCCCTGCACTGCACGACGGATAATATTGGTGTTGAAGGCTCCGCACAAACCGCGATCAGCCGTGAAAACGACATAGCAGGTCTGCTTGACCGCGCGCTCTTTAAGCAGCGGCTGCTCTGATCCCTTGCCCTCGGCCCGAATCAGGTGCTCCAACATCTCCCATACCCGGGCAGCATAAGGTCGGGCAGCTACTGCTTTTGCTTGCGCACGCCGCAGCTTGGCAGCAGAGACCATTTCCATGGCCTTGGTGATCTGCTGGGTGTTCTTTACGCTTCGAATTCGTCGCTTAATATCCCGAATTCCAGCCATTTATCCGGTCACCACCTAAGCCACAAAAATCGTCTTGAACTCGTGAATCGCTTTATTGATCTTCTCCTCCAGGTCTTTGCTGATTTCTTTCTTGTCAACCAGACCTTTGAGGACATCGGCATGCGTCGAACGCATATACTTCATAAATTCTACTTCGAACTGGCCGATCACTTCGCCGGGCAGATCATCCAAGTACCCGTTGACCGCAGCGTAAATCGCTACAACTTGCTCCTCTACCGGCAGCGGCACATATTGGCCCTGCTTAAGAATCTCGGTTGTCCGCTGGCCACGGGTCAGGCGCATCTGGGTAGCTTTATCCAGATCCTGGCCGAACTGGGCGAACGCAGCGAGTTCACGGTATTGGGCGAGGTCGAGCCGAAGCCGTCCGGCTACCTGCTTCATCGCTTTGATCTGAGCTGCCCCACCCACGCGGGATACTGACAAACCGACGTTGATGGCCGGTCGCTGACCTGCGTAGAAGAGGTCACTCTCAAGATAAATCTGGCCGTCGGTGATTGAAATCACGTTGGTCGGAATGTACGCGGCCACGTCGCCTGCCTGGGTTTCAATGATCGGCAGCGCGGTGATGGATCCGGCACCCAAATCGTCATTCAGTTTGCAAGCCCGTTCCAGCAACCGGGAATGGAGATAGAACACGTCCCCGGGATAGGCTTCGCGGCCGGGAGGGCGGCGGAGCAGCAGGGAGAGTTCACGATAGGCGACCGCGTGTTTGGAGAGGTCGTCATAAATGATCAAAACGTCCGCTCCATCGCTCTCCATGAATTCCTCACCAATCGCGCACCCGGCATAGGGGGCGATGTAGAGCAGCGGAGAGGGCTCGGAAGCGGTCGCAGCCACAACAATGGAGTAATCCATGGCGCCGGTCTGTTCCAGTCGGGCGACCACGTTGGCCACGGTCGACTGTTTCTGGCCGATAGCGACATAGATGCAGATCATGTTCTGGCCTTTTTGGTTGATGATGGCGTCAACCGCCACTGCGGTTTTGCCGGTACCGCGGTCACCGATGATCAGTTCCCGCTGGCCCCGTCCAATCGGAACCATGGAGTCAATAGCTTTGAGGCCGGTCTGCATCGGCTGATGCACCGACTTCCGGAGCATAACCCCGGGAGCAACCCGCTCCACCGGGCGGAATTTGTCTGTGGCGATCGGGCCCTTGCCGTCGATCGGCTGTCCCAGAGCGTTGACGACGCGGCCGATCATCGCCCGCCCTACCGGCACTTCCATGATGCGGCCGGTGGCTTTGACGGTGTCGCCTTCTTTAATCGTACTATAGGGGCCGAGTAGCACGGCACCGACGTTGTCTTCCTCCAGGTTGAGCACCATGCCCATGACCCCGCCGGGAAACTCCAGCAATTCGCTGGACATCGCCGACTGCAGGCCGTAAATGCGGGCAATACCGTCACCGACCTGGATTACGGTGCCGACGTTGGAAACCTCGACTTCCGTCTCGTACCGTTCTATCTGTTGTTTCAGAATTGAGCTGATTTCTTCCGGTCGGATACTCATCTTTTTTGTTCACCCCTGCCTTTTCTGAGTGGGTTATCAACTGCTCAGTTTCAGTTGCGCCTTGACCAGATTCTTCTTGAGCATTTGCAACCGCTTGCTCACGCTGCCGTCAATGACCCGATCACCGACCCGAACGACCAGTCCGCCCAAAATTTTGGGATCGACATTTACCCGCAGACGCACGTTTTTGCCGGTGAGCTTGGAAAGTCGGCCCTGAAGATCCTTGATGTCGGGCGGTGTCAGCTCCACCGCGGAAATGACGTCGGCATCAAGAATGTTCCTGGCTTCATTCGCCAGCGTGGTGTAGGCCTGGAGAATATACTCCAGATATTCTTCCCGTTTCTTGTCAATCAGCACGTGCAGAAAGTTGATCGTCTCCGGCTTTAACTTATCGGCAAAGACCGAGGCGATGACATTCCGCTTGTCCTTTTCCCGGATTAACTTGTGATAGAATACCCGCTTCAGCTCGCGGTTCGCGTCCAGGGCTGCCAACACCTGCTGTAATTCGTTTTGGAATTCCTCCAGCTGGTTCTTTTCATTGGCCACCTGGAAAAACGCTGTCGCATACCGCCGGGCAACGCTTCGCATCAGCATAGTCTATCGCCTACCTCGTTTACGAAATCGCGCACCATCTTTTGATGGTCTTCAACGGTGATGGCTTTGCCCAGCACTTTTTCAGCCGCCATGATGGCTAAGGTCGCAGCAGTGTTTCGCAATTCGCCGAGTGCCTTGTCCTTGGCGTTGTCAATTTCCTGTAAAGCGCGTTGCCGTTCAGTTGCAGCCTCCTGCTTGGCTTTGGCGACGATTTCCTCTTTGGTGGTTTCGCCGATTTTAGCTGCCCGGGCAACGATGTCCTGTGCCTCTTTGCGAGCTTCCATCAAATTACTTTGCGCTTCGGTTTTCATGCGCTCGATATCTTGACGGACCTCTTCCGCATGCAGGAGCGAGCTTTCGATGGTAGTCTGCCGCTCGTCGAGCATTTTAAGAATGGGGTCATACGCAAATTTGTAAAGTATTGCCAGCAGGATAAAGAAGTTGAGCGCTGCCCACATTACTTTGTAGGGCTCGAAACCGGGGACGCCTTCTTCCGAAGCGAACGCCGGACTGGCCAACAGCAGCACGAGCAGTCCCAGCAAGAGAGCAATCTGCCCTGCCCTGGCTATCCATTTATGTCTTATCATTGTGGCCAGTAAACCTCCAATCTCCGAGCATAATCCAAAAAAGTTAGGTTGGGGGCGATAGTCACCGGGGGGTTGGCCAGGCCCTACCGCCCATTACCTGCCTTGCGGCCCTAACCGATCTTGCCGATGAGCATAAAAGCGATCAGCAGACCATAAATCGTGAGGGTCTCCATGAATGCCAAAGCGATGAACAACAGAGTACGAATGGTACCGGCGGTTTCCGGTTGACGGGCAATACTTTCGAAAGCTTTCCCTGAAGCAATACCCTGACCTACGCCGGCGCCGGTTGCGGCTACGGCTACCGCGATGGATGCACCAATAGCGATCATTCCAGCAGCTTCGTTCATGTTTTCTCTTTCCCCCCTTTCTGGAAACCATACCGCCTCTCCATTTTTCCCCCATTGAGGCGGAATCTGGTGTATCCCTTAAATTTGTGTGACTGTAAATACTTGACACCCGTTGAAGCAGGCATCCAACCCTAAGCCTCTTTACTCAACGTTGTACTAGTGGTCATGGTGCTCTTCAGTGGCCGCCCCGATGTAGCTGGTGGCAAGCACGGTAAACACCAGAGCCTGAATAGCTCCCAACAGCATCGACAGGGCCATCATTGGAACCGGCACTAAGAATGGTGCCATGGCCAACAAGAATGCCAGGATGGTTTCCTCAGCGAAGATGTTCCCGAATAGACGGACACAGAGCGAAAGGGGTCTTACCAGTTCTTCGAGCAGATTCAACGGTAGGAATGGCCAGAACGGCTGCAGAAAGTGATTGAAGTAACTTAGTCCTTTTGCCCGGACCCCAAAATAGTGAGTGCTGAAAAAAACAAGAATGGCCAAGCCTGCAGTGGTATTCCAATCACTGGTCGGTGGCTTGAACCCTTCAACATAGCCTGCTCCCGGAATCAGTCCGCTGTAATTGGAAAGCAGGATAAAAAGGAAGAATGTGGCTAAAACCGGCGTGTATTTACGCGCCCGATCCTCGCCGAGAATGCTGGAGAAGAAGCTGAGCAGCCCTTCTACTGCGATTTCCATGGTGTTTTGAAGGCCTTTTGGAACTCTTTCCATTTTACGCGTACCAAAATAGAAAAGAGCAGCCAGAATGGCCATGACCCCCCATGAGGTCAATGTCAGGTTGTACACTGGTACCGGTCCAATGGAGAACAACGCGCCACTATGCATAAACGTTTCCCCCCCTCCTATGTGGAATTGCCTGTGCTTAAAAAACTATCTCGAATGTTGGTAGGCACAATAGTTCGTTTTGCCCTACCACATTAAGACCGGGGGTTGTCGGGGCCTTCCCCTGAGTGCGGTCATCGGCTACGGTTTCGGTCCGTTCCCGTCGTCGTCCGCTTCGGCCTTGCTTCTGGCTTTGGCCTGCGCCGCTTCCTCCTCCTGCCGCAGCTGCTCCAGCATTTCTTCCTTCTTGCTGTCGTGCCGGAGTTGGTCCCGCATAACTTCGAGCTGCTTGAGGTTTTCGCGCAGGTTCATCATTTTCTTGATGTCTTCCGGTTTTTCCATTTTGCCGAAGGCCAACTCGTAGACCATTTTCATCCCGGTCGCCACTCCGAGGAAAAAGCACAGAATCGTCAACCAGGGATCGGTTCCGAACTGGGCGTCCAGCCAAGAGCCAAGAAAATAGCCTACAGCCAGGGCGGCAGCCATGTTGGTGGCCAGGGCCAGCGCCTGCCCCAGGGCTTTGGAACCCAGAGGATCTTTCGCCAAGCCGCTTCCTCCTTTTCCACAGTGCCAGAGTTGCTTTCGCACCCGCTACTCCAGGCGTAAGGCATGCAATTCGGTGCAGTGTATAATCATTTTCGATATAAATCTACAAAATCCTCTTTTTTTCCTTGTTCTCTTCGTGCTTTTTTTGCTGCGTTATGTATATTCTACGTCTTTCGGTCTTTTCCTCCCTCGACAGCGAGAAACCTGCCGAAGAATTACGATCTATGACCGGCGGATCAACTCCGGAGATAGCCCCGCCGCACCAATTTGTGCCGATGCTCCTGGAGCAGGCGGTCAAGATCGACATCCAGCTGATAGGCGAAGGTGGCGCAGGTTTGCATGATGTCCAGCAATTCCAGGGCAATCCGGGACTGGATCTCCGCCTCCGCAAAATTTTCGCTCCGCACCCGCTCCCGCTGCTGCCGATAGCGCTCGCCGATCTCGGCCAGCAGCTGCTGATCCGGTTCCAGATCGCCGCTCATCGCCTCGGCCAGTTCCCGGCCGAGATCCCGGCTGAGCAGCTTGAGCAGCACGGAGCGGCGGTCTTCGCCGCTCATGCCCCGAACCTTGCCCACAATTTCACCGCATTCCCCAACTTCTTCGGCTAGTTTGATCATGGTGCTCTCAATGGTCGGACGGAGCTCCAGCCGTGGAAACACCCGCTGCAGGTCTTCGACCAGGCCCATATGCCGTTCCCTCCTTCAATCCGGGAGCCGCCGCCGGGCATCCAGCTCCACTCCCGCTTCCTCCAGCAGTTGCCGGGCGAAATCATCGGGATACTCGCCTTCGTATACCACCCGTTGGATGCCGGATGCCGCCAGCAGCCGGGCGCAGATAATGCAGGGCTGAATGGTGGAATAGACGGTGGCCCCAAACGGCGAGCTGCCGTGGAGGGCGGCCTGGATGATCAGGTTTTGTTCGGCGTGCACTCCCCGGCAGAGTTCATGCCGTTCTCCCGCCGGAATCCCCAGGGCATCCCGCAGGCAGCCGATGTCGAGACAATGTTTCAGCCCGCTGGGCGCTCCGTTGTAGCCGGTGGCAATGATGTGCCGTTCGCGGACCAACACCGCTCCCACCCGCCGGCGCCGGCAGGTGGAGCGTTGGGCCGCCAATTGGGCAATCTGCATGAAATATTCGTCCCAACTGGGGCGAATCCCGGAATCGGCCATATCGCTTCCGCCGCTCCTAATAGAGCGGATAGCGGCCGCAAAGCTCGCTGACCATGCCCCGAACGGTGTTCCGGACTCCTTCGTCGCCGGGGGCAGTGAGCGCCCGGGCGATGCATTCGGCGATTTGCTCCATATCCGCTTCCACCATCCCCCGGGAAGTCAGCGCCGGAGTACCCAGCCGGATGCCGCTGGTGACAAACGGGCTCTGGGGATCGAACGGAATGGTGTTCTTGTTGACGGTGATGCCCACTTCATCCAAAACCGCTTCCGCCGTTTTACCGGTCAGTCCCTGCGGCCGAACGTCGACCAGCATGAGATGGTTGTCGGTTCCCCCGGAAACCAGCCGGAATCCCCGGCTGGTCAAGCCGGCGGCTAGAGCGGCGGCGTTCTTGACGATCTGCTGCTGATAACGAGCGAATTCATCGCTCATCGCTTCCTTGAGACAGACCGCCTTGGCGGCGATGACATGCATCAAGGGTCCGCCCTGAATCCCGGGAAAGACTGCTTTGTCGATCCCGGCCGCATATTCGGCTGGACAGAGAATCATTCCCCCCCGGGGCCCGCGCAGCGTCTTGTGGGTGGTGGTGGTGACAAAATCGGCATGGGGCACCGGCGACGGATGGAGTCCGACCGCCACCAGCCCGGCGATATGGGCGATATCGACCATTAGGTAGGCGCCCACCGATTTGGCGATTTCGCTGAAACGGACGAAATCGATCACTCGGGGATAGGCGCTGGCGCCGGCCACAATCATTCGCGGCCGGTGATTCTTGGCCAGGTCAGCGAGGGCATCATAGTCGATGGTTTCGGTTTCCGGATGTACCCCGTAGGAGACAAAATGATAATACACCCCGGAAATGTTGACCGGGCTGCCATGACTGAGGTGGCCGCCATGGGAGAGATTCATCCCCAGCACGGTGTCTCCGGGCTTTAGGAAGCCGTAATAGACAGCGGTGTTGGCCTGGGCTCCGGAATGCGGCTGGACGTTGGCGTGCTCCGCCCCGAAGATCTGCTTGGCTCGTTCCCGGGCCAGCGATTCAGCCACGTCCACGAATTCGCAGCCGCCGTAATAGCGTTTTCCGGGATAGCCTTCCGCATACTTGTTGGTCATGACACAGCCCTGAGCAGCCATCACCGCCCGGCTGACAAAATTCTCGGAAGCGATCAGCTCCAGCTTGCCGGTCTGCCGCCCCTCCTCCTGTTCAATCGCCTGCGCTACTTCCGGGTCCACCGGCATCACGTATTGCCGAATGTAATCCAACTCCAGGCCCTCCTTCGCTTCTGCGCTTGCAGTATTTAGCTTCAATGGCGGCAATTTTCTGCAGCCGCCGGGCATGCCTGCCACCGGCGAATTCGGCGGCCATCCAAGCCGCGATGATCTCCCGGGCGGTCGCCGGATCTACCACCCGGCCGCCCAATACCAGCAGGTTGGCATCATTGTGCTCTCGGGATACCCGGGCGGTAAACAGGTCGTGACAGACGGCCGCCCGGATGCCGGGGACTTTGTTGGCTGCGATCGCAATCCCGATCCCGGTTCCGCAGACCAGAATGCCGCGCTCACAGTCACCATTGGCCACCGCCTCCGCCACCGCCAGCGCATAATCCGGATAATCGACCGAGGTTTCGGCATCGCAGCTGCCGAAGTCGATGACCGTGTGGTGATTTTTCTCTAAATAATCCTTGGCCTCCGCTTTCAGGTCGTATCCGGCATGGTCACTGCCCAGGGCAACTTTCATCGGTTTTCTCTCCTGCTTCGACGATCGCCGGTAATAGGTGTTCAATGATCTCAGCCAGCTGGCGGGCGGTCTCCCGATAGATCTGCTCGGATTGTCCCCAAGGATCGGGAATGTCCCATTGCCGGCCGCCGGTCAGGGACTGCGCCGGGGGACGCAGCTTCGCCGCCAGTTCCCGGAGAGCGAAAATTTTTTCCTCCGCTTCCGGCAGCAAGCGGAGCAGCTGCCGTTTATGGCTTTCGGTCATGGCCAGGATGTAATCGGCCTCCTCGGCCAGATGAGGCGCAAACTGGCGGGCCTGATGCCCGCTCAGATCTACTCCCTGTTCTCTGCCCACCCGAACGGCCGGGGGGCTGGCGGGTTCCCCGGGACAGGCCGCCAGCCCCGCCGAACCGACCCGGAAGCAACCCTCCTGGCCCTGCTCCGCCAGCCAGCGCCGGGCCAGTCCTTCGGCCAGCACGCTGCGGCAGGTGTTGCCGGTGCAGACAAACAAAATCATTGTCGGTCGAATCAGCTCCCACCTCCTTGCCTCTTAGCCATTATCCTGCATATCTGCCGCCCGGCGCAAGCGGTCCATCAGCGCCGCCCCCAAACCGGCTTCGGGAAAGCACTCGCCCAAAATCAGGTCCAAATCCTGGGCGTCGGCCTGGCGCAGACCCCGATAGAGGGAAGCAGCCACCGCCGCCAGATCCCGACGGTCGCCGAGATCAAAGCTCCAGCCCGGCCGCCCCCCCCCGGCGGCCACCGCCCGCAAGGTCTGCCGGCTGGCCAGCAAGCCGATCCGCAATCCCGCCGACCGGCCGCCGGTTAGCTCGTTCAGCGCCGCGGCGGCCACCGCCGCTTCGTCGCCGGCCAGCAGCCGGAGGGGTGCGGCCGGCGCATAGTGGCGATACTTCATGCCCGGGGAAGGAACCGGGCCCGATCCCGCCGCCTCGGCTACCGCCACTTCCCCCGCCGCTTCCGCCAGCATTTCCCGAGTGATGCCCCCGGGGCGAAGCAGCAGCGGAGGGTCGCGGGTCAAATCCAGCACCGTTGACTCAATACCCACCCCGGTCGGCCCGCCATCGAGAATCAGGTCGATCCGGCCCGCCAGGTCGACTTCGACATGCTCGGCCGTAGTTGGGCTGGGGCGGCCGGAGAGGTTGGCGCTGGGAGCCGCCACCGCCACCGCCGCCAGCTTGATCAAGGCCTCCGCCACCGGATGCGCCGGCCAGCGGATCGCCACCGTCGGCAGCCCGGCGCTGACCGCCGCCGGCACCCGGCCATGGCGGGGCACCACCAGGGTCAACGGCCCCGGCCAGAAAAGCCGCCCCAGCCGCCAAAACAAGGGGGGCGGTTCCCCGGCAATCAGGGCCTCTGCCTGCTCCCAGCCAGCGATGTGGACGATCAGCGGATTGTCCAGCGGCCGGCCCTTGGCGGCAAAGATCCCGGCCAGCGCTTCCGGCTGGAGCGCATCCGCGCCCAGCCCATATACGGTTTCAGTGGGAAACGCCACCGTCCCCCCCCGGCGGAGCACTGCCGCGGCTTCCGCCAGGGTATTGGGATCCGGTTGGCCGGATGCGAGCCGCAGAATCCGGGTCGCTTTGCTCATGCCTCGGCCTCCTCCCGCCGCAACGCCCGGACTACCCGGTCATGGCCGTTGAAATCGGGCAGTACTTCGACTGCCTGCCAATCCCGCTCTGAAAATAACCGGCGCACCGCCGCTCCCTGATTCCAGCCGATCTCCAGCAGGAGTCCGCCACCCCCAGCCAGGATCCGCTTTGCCTGGGGAATCAGCCGGCGATAGAGGTCCAGTCCGTCGCCCCCGCCGTCCAAGGCCACAACCGGTTCTTGCCGGACCTCCGTCGCCAATGCCGGAATTTCCCGGCTCGGAATATAGGGCAGATTGGCCGTAACCAGATCCGGTTCCAGAACCTCTCCCGCGTCCAGCAGCGGCTGGAGCAGATCGCCCCGGACCAGCTCGATCCGTTCTTGCAGCTGATGACGAGCACGGTTGCGGGCAGCCACCGCCAGCGCTCCGGGAGAAATGTCCACCGCCAGCACCCGCAATTCCGGACAGGCGCAGGCCACCGCCACTGCTATCGCTCCGCTGCCGGTGCCGATGTCCGCCAGCAGCCGGCAGGGTCGTCCGCCGGTTCGGCGGCGGCGGATGAAGTCCAGCGCCACTTCCACCAGCTGTTCGGTTTCGGGCCGGGGAATCAGCACTTCCGGGGTCACGACCAGGCTGAGGGCCATGAATTCTTTTTCCCCAATAAGGTAAGCCGTCGGTTCTCCGGCGGCCCGACGCCGCACCAGTTCCCGGTAGCGGGTCAGTTCCTCCGGCTCCAACGGCCGATCAAAATCAATATAGAGGCGCACCCGTTCGGTCGCCAGCGCCCCGGCCAGCAGCACCTCCGCCTCCAGGCGCGGCTGCTCCAGCCCCCGGCGTTGAAAATACCCGGTAGTCCAGGTGAGCACCCTGCGAATTGTCCATAGTTCTGCCATGTTGCTGTTCGATTACTCCACTTTTTGTAACTGCTCGGCTTGGGCGCTGGTGATGAGGGCGTCGATGAATTCGTCAATCCCGCCGTTAAGCACGCTCTCCAGCCGATAGAGGGTCAGTCCGATCCGATGGTCGGTCACCCGGCCCTGGGGAAAATTATAGGTGCGGATCCGCTCGCTCCGGTCGCCGGAGCCGATCTGACTACGACGGGCGCTGGCCTGCTCCCCATGCTGCTCTTGCTCCGCCCGGTCCAGCAGCCGGGCCCGCAGCACCCGCATCGCTTTGTCCTTGTTCTTATGCTGCGACTTCTCGTCCTGGCAGCTGACCACCAAACCGGTGGGCAGATGGGTCAGTCGTACCGCCGACTGGGTGGTGTTGACGGATTGTCCCCCCGGTCCGCTGGAGCAGAAAATATCGATCCGAACGTCGCTGGGATTTATTTCCACGTCAACTTCTTCCGCTTCCGGCAACACCGCCACCGTCGCCGCCGAGGTATGGATCCGGCCGCTGGCTTCGGTGTCCGGCACCCGCTGTACCCGGTGCACGCCGCTCTCGTATTTGAGCCGGCTGTAAGCCCCATTCCCTTCCAGCAAGAAGATGATTTCCTTAAAACCGCCGATGGCGGTTTCACTGGCGCTGAGCAGTTCCAGCCGCCAGCCCCGGTTTTCGGCATAGCGACTGTACATCCGGAAGAGATCGCCGGCAAACAGCGCCGCTTCCTCCCCGCCGGTGCCGGCCCGAATCTCCATGATGACGTTCTTTTCATCATTGGGATCTTTCGGCAAGAGCAGGATCTTCAGCTTCTGTTCGAGCTCTTCCTTGCGTTCCCGCAATTGTTCCAGCTCCATTTCCGCCAGTTCCCGCAATTCGTCTTCCATTTTTTCGTCCAGCAAGGCTCGGGTGGCGGTCAGATCGGCGGAAACCTCCCGATATTCCCGGTAGGCGGCTACAATCTCGCTCAGTCCCGACTGCCGCCGGGCATACTTCTGATATTCGGCCATATTGGCGATTACCGCCGGATCGCTGAGCAGCCGGTTCAATTCTTCGTAGGTCGTTTCCAGAGTCTTGAGCTTGTCCAGCACCTATGTCACCTCGTCGATTCCATGGCAATGACCCGGCGAAGGGCAGCCAGTGCAACTTCCAATTGTTGATCATCCGGCTCCCGGGTGGTCAGTTTTTGCAGCCAAAGTCCGGGGGCCATGATTGTTTTCCCCCACCAGCGGTGCTGGTGGCGGCAGGACCATTTGATTATCTCGTAGCCGACGCCGGCTACCAGCGGCAGCAGAACGATTCGGCTGGAAATCCGCCACCATAACTCCCCGGTTCCCAGCGCAGAAAAGATCACGATGCTGGCCACCATCACCACCAGCAGAAAACTAGTGCCGCAGCGGGGATGGAGCGTGGAATAGGCGCGGGCCTTTTCCACCGTCAGTTCTTCGCCGGCTTCCAGGGCATGGATAGATTTATGCTCGGCCCCATGGTATTCGAACACCCGCTGGATGTCGCGCATCCGCGAGATGGCCACGACATAGCCGAAGAAAATGCCCATCCGGAGCACCCCCTCGACTACATTCTGCGCCAGCACCCCCGGCACCGCCGTCCGAATCCAATGCACCGCCGCCGTCGGCAACACCACAAAGAGCAGGATGGCAAGACCGAGTGAAAACGCGATGGTCAGCGCCAGTTCGGTGGCGCTGATCTCTTCGCCCTCGGCTTCCGCCGCCTGGCTGGCGGAATAGTTGAGCGCCCGCACCCCCATGACCAGGGTTTCGGCCAGGGAAACAAATCCCCGCAGCACCGGCAACCGCAGCCAGGAATGTCGTTCCGTCACCGGATCGAGAGTTTCTTCTTTGAGAATGATGCAGGAATCCGGCCGGCGCACGGCAATGGCCAATTCCCGGCGGCCGCGCATGACCACGCCCTCGATGACGGCCTGGCCGCCGTATTGAAAAGTGTCTGCGTGCAGTTTCATCCCATTACCTCCTGGCGATCCAGTGCCGCAGAGAAAAAGAGCAGAGTATGCACTCTGCTGTTGATTCCAAGTTTCCGGGATTCGCTTACTGCAGTCCGTACTTTTTCTTGAAGCGGTCGATTCGTCCGCCTACATCCACCAAACGCGACCGGCTGCCGGTATAAAAGGGGTGGCATTGGGAACAGACCTCAACCCGCAGGTCTTTTCGGGTTGATCCGGTTTCGAATTTGGAGCCGCAAGCGCAGGTGGCTTCGGTCCGTAAATAGGTGGGGTGAATTTTCTCCTTCATTGTAATCTCCTCTCTGCCAGGAATCTCACCTCAGTCGGCTGGCGGCGACGGTTCAGATTCCTAGTTTGGCTTGGCCAGCAAAGCTGATTATAGCATGACTGAATAATGCAAGGCAACACAAGCCGGACTACAGGCCCATCGTGCCTTATCCGCCGCCCGCCGTCAAGCGCATTTTCCCGGTTGCCGTCAACGCACCGGCCGGGAGTAATTGCCGATTGCTACCCCGGGCAGCCGGCGGCGGAGGTTTTCCAGCCAGGCCAGCGTCCCGGCCGGCCGGCCGCCGGGGCCGGCGAGGCGGAGGAAAAGTTGGGGATCAAGATTGAGATTGCGGATCTGAATCCGATGCACGCCGGCTGCCGCCAGTTCGATCAGGGCGGCAGCTTCTTCCGGCCGATCGGTGACTCCGGGAAAATGGAGCAGGTTGAGTGAAACGTGCAGACCGCCAGCAGCAGCCTGGCGAATCGACTCCCGGACCTGCTCCAGACTGTAGCCGCAGGGCCGGTGATACCGCTCGTAGAGTTGGGGGCGGGCACTGATCAGGCTGACCCGGAGGGCGTCCAATCCGGCATCAGCAAGCGCGGCGATTACCTCCGGCCGGCTGCCGTTGCTGTTCATATTCAGCGTTCCCCGGGCGGTCTGCCTCCGGATGCGGCGGACCGTCGCCACCAGTTCTTCGCCCCGCATGGACGGCTCCCCCTCGCAGCCCTGGCCGAAACTGACGATCGCCGCCTCCGCCGTGGCCAGATGCGGCACCGCCAGCTGGCAGATCTCGTCCGCAGTCGGCGCGAATCGGATCCGTTGCTGGGGCGAGGGGCAACATTCCGCCGGCTGCTCGGAAATACAGCCCCAACAACGGGCATTGCAGGCCGGGGAAACCGGAATCCCCGCCTCCCAGCGCCGATAAAACAGGTTTTGGGCGGTGAAACAGGAATATTCTTGGGCACAGCGGACCAGCTGTTCCAAAATTCGATTGCCGGGGTATTCCCGTCGCCGCTGCTGCAGCCGGCGGGCCAAATCCGGCCGGTTGTATTCCCGGGGGTTCCACCAATGATCCTCGTCAGTCGGCACCGCCGCCGCCCACAATGCTCCACGGTGAAAGCCGACCGCGGTATAGCCGAACAGGGGCAGGGGCGCCGCCGCTGCCGGCTCGCGATAGGCCGGCAGCAAGGTCCGGGTAAAACCCTGGGGAAGCAGGGCGGCTACCGCGGTCAAGCGGCCGGAAGACCTGCCCAGCAGCTGTTCGCAAGCAGCCAGCCGGCCCCGGGGATTGTAGCCGAGCGGAACTCGTTCCGGCAGTAAAACAAGTGAAGCCCCTTCCGGCAGGGGCATCATCTCTCGGGCATCCGGTTGTCTGAGCACGGTCCCCAGGCCGACGGCCAGCTCCCGGTCGGGCACCTCCCAGAGCCGCCCCCGCTCATCCGCCGCCGCCAGATTGAAGCGCTGGTTCAAGCCCATGCCGTGGTGTCCTTGTCGACCACGAACATCTTGATCATGCCCCGAACCAGATCGCGGTTGGTCTTGGTCTTTTTCATCGCTTCCATCAGCATTTCCATGACATCGGCCGGACTCTGCTGGGCAAAGTTGCGGCGAAAAGCCCAGACCGCATCCATCTCTTCCCGGCTCAGCAGCAACTCTTCCCGCCGGGTTCCGGAGCGTTTGATATCCAGCGCCGGAAAGATCCGCCGGTCCGCCAGTTTGCGATCCAAAACCAGTTCGCTGTTGCCGGTTCCTTTGAATTCTTCGAAAATGACGTCGTCCATCCGGCTGCCGGTTTCGACCAGGGCGGTCGCCAGGATGGTCAGGCTGCCGCCTTCTTCTATGTTCCGGGCTGCTCCGAAAAACCGCTTGGGTTTATGTAAAGCCGCCGGATCAACACCCCCGGAGAGAGTCCGCCCGCTGGGGGGAACGACCAGATTATGGGCTCTGGCCAGCCGGGTGATGCTGTCCAGTAAAATAACCACGTCTTTCTTGTGCTCGACCAGCCGTTTGGCCCGTTCCAGCACCATCTCCGATACCTTGACATGATTTTCCGGGGGTTCGTCGAAGGTCGACGCCACCACTTCCCCCTGGACCGATCGCTGCATATCGGTAACCTCTTCCGGGCGCTCATCGATCAGAAGAACAATCAATTCAATTTCCGGATGATTGCGGGTGATGGAATTGGCGATGCGCTGGAGGAGGGTGGTCTTGCCGGCTTTGGGAGGAGCGACGATCAGCCCCCGCTGGCCCCGGCCCAGCGGGGCGACCAGGTCGATGATCCGCGTGGGGTATTCTTCGGGATTGGTTTCCAGTTGAATCCGAGCGGTCGGATAGATCGGGGTCAGGGCGTCGAAACCGATCCGTTCCGCCGCGCTCTCGGGATCGAAGCCGTTGATCGATTCCACCCGGAGCAGCGCGTAAAACCGTTCGTTTTCTTTCGGCTGGCGGACCTGTCCGGCAACTCGGTCGCCGGTCCGCAGTTCGAGCCGGCGAATCTGGGATGGAGATACGTAGATGTCTTCATGACTGGGTAAATAGGCAAACGGTCGCAGGAAGCCGTAGCCGTCGGGGAGAATCTCCAGGACTCCCTGGGCAAAGAGCAGGCCGTCCTTTTCAATTTGGGCTTTCATGATTTCGAAGACCAGCTCTTTTTTGCGCAGTCGCGAGTACCCTGGGACATTGAGATCCCGGGCAATATGGTAGAGGTCCACCATGGTTTTGGCTTCCAGGTCACTGATATTCACGTGCTGAGGATCAGCCTCCTTGTCTTTCGGCTTGAGAGATCAGTCGCTGTCGCTTCCCGCCCGCCGGCAGGTGCGACGCTGCTGAATATAATCGGGCTTCTTGCCCAGGTCATGAATGGCTTCAATCCGGCGGATGGTCCCGGTCAAGCCGCGGAGGACAATGGAGTGGGTGTGGGCGGTGCGCCCGGAATAATAGACCCCCCGCAGCAGCTCGCCGTCGGTAATCCCGGTAGCGGCAAAGATTATATTATCACCCTGAACCAGGTCGTCCATGGTCAACAGCCGTTTGCAGTCGGTAATCCCCATCGCCAGCGCCCGCCGGACATCATCGTCGTCTTCCGGCCACAACCGGCCTTGCATTTCACCACCCAGACAGCGCAGCGCGGCCGCGGCCAGCACTCCTTCCGGAGCCCCGCCGATTCCCATCACCACGTCCACCCCCGATTCATCAAAAGCGGTCGCCACCGCCGGCGAAACGTCGCCGTCGGTTATCAGCCGGATCCGAGCGCCGGCCCGGCGGACCCGGCGGATCAGCTCATAATGCCGGGCGCGGTCGAGAATCACCACCGTCACTTCCGAGATGTCTTTATTCAGGGAGCACGCGATCGCCTCCAGGTTCTCCTCGGGGGAGGCGTCAATATTGATTTTGCCGGCCGCCCGGGGGCCGACCGCGATCTTGTCCATATACATGTCGGGGGCATGGAGCAGGCAGCCCCGGTCCGCCACCGCCAGCACCGCCACCGCCCCGGTCAGCCCTTTGGCCACAATATTGGTACCTTCCACCGGATCGACCGCGATGTCCACTTCCGGAGGGACTCCCATACCCACCCGTTCACCGGTATAGAGCATCGGCGCTTCATCCATTTCACCTTCGCCGATCACCACCACCCCGTCGACCTGGATTGTTTCCAGTGCCCGGCGCATCGCGTCCACGGCTTCCCCGTCGACTTTATTCTTTTCACCCCGGCCGACATGCCGGGCAGCCGCCAGCGCCGCCGCCTCGGTCACCCGGACAAATTCCAGGGCCAGTTCCCGTTCCATGCCTCGATGTATCTGCACTCCGGCTTCACCTCCGAACGAACTCCTCCTGCACCCGCTGCCAATCCTGGAAAAATCGGGTGATTCCGCTGTCGGTCAGCGGATGTTGAATCATTTGCTGCAGCACCCCAAACGGCACGGTTGCGATGTCCGCTCCCGCCAGCGCCGCCCGGGCGACATGCATCGGATGCCGCATACTGGCCGCGATCACTCGGGCCGTCAGCTGATGCCGGCGGAACATGGCGACCATGTCCTCCACCAGCCGCATGCCGTCTTCCCCAATGTCATCCAGCCGGCCGACGAAAGGACTGACGTAGGCGGCTCCGGCCCGGGCTGCCAACAGCGCCTGATTAAGGGAAAAAACCAGGGTGACATTGGTCGGGATTCCCTCCCGACGGAGCCGGCTGACCACCTCCAGGCCACCAGCGGTGATCGGGATTTTAATCACCAGGTTAGGATGCAGGGTGGCCAGCTGCCGGGCTTCCATCAGCATCGCTTCCGGCTCCGAACTGATCACCTCCGCCGAGATCGGCCCCTCCACCACCGCGGCGATTTCCAGCAGCCGGCGCTGCAGATTCGGCTCGCCCTCGCGTGCCACCAGGCTGGGATTGGTGGTCACCCCGCTGATCACGCCCCAGCCCCAGGCGGTTTTAATTTCCTGCAAATTAGCAGTATCGATATACAGCTGCATCGGCTCAGGCCTTTCCGCTGCTGCCGAAAATCCGGATCTTTTCTCGGATCACGGCTTCAGCTGCTTCCCGGGCCGGTCCCAACAATTTGCGGGGATCGAGTTCGTCGGGATTCTGAGCTGCTGCCCGGCGCAAGGCCCAGACGAACGCCTCCCGGATATTGGTGTCGATATTGATTTTCCGAACCCCCAATTCTATCGCCCGGCGCAGCGCCGCATCCGGCACCCCGGAAGAACCGTGGAGCACAATGGCGATCCCGGTCCGCTGACGGATGGTCTCCAGCCGGGAGAAATCCAACTGGGGTTCGCCCTTGTATTGGCCATGGGCGGTGCCGATGGCAATCGCCAGGCTGTCCACCCCGGTCGCCCGAACATACTCTTCCGCCTCCGCCGGATCGGTAAACAGTGCTTCTCGGGCGCTGACGGTGACATCGTCCTCGGTGCCTCCGATTTTGCCCAGTTCACCTTCCACCGATACCCCCCGGGCATGAGCGTATTCAACCACCCCGCGGGTGTTGGCGATGTTCTGGTCCAAAGACAGTTTGGAACCGTCGTACATAACCGAAGTAAAACCATTTTCCACACACCGATAGACCTGGTCCAAATTGGTGCCGTGATCGAGGTGGAGGGCGATCGGCACGGCGGAACCCGCCGCTGCCACCCGAGCCAGAGCAACGATATAGTCGAGCCCGGCATAAGCGATCGCTCCTTGGCTGGCCTGCATAATCACCGGCGAGTTTTCGGCTTCGGCCGCCCGAACAATCGCCTGGGCCAGCTCCATATTGTTGGTATTGAAGGCGCCCACGGCATAGCCGCCTTCCTCAGCCTTGCGGAGCAGTTCGGCAACACTTACTAAAGCCATCTTCTGGCCAAACCTCCTTATTTATCTTGCTCACATTATGAAAGAAAGATCAGAATCCAGGGGGGAGAAAGACAGCCCCGCGACAGCCGGCGGCTGCCTCGAGGTCAGATGTTGCGCCTTTTCCGGGGCCGGGGTTGGTCGTTCGCACCCGCAGGCCGAACGTAGGCCAAGCTCAGTTGCTGCAGCTGTCCGATTTCTTCACGGTCCGCTTCCGAGCCGGCGGCAATGATTTCCCAAGCGCCGCAGGATTCGCAGACTATATTGACCCGATCAGGCAGAATCTCCAAATCGAGATCCGGACTACCGCACTGACAGCTCAATTTGCCGGCCTGAACCATCCGGCAGAGACGCTCCAGAACAGTGCACATCAGTTCGCGATGCTGGAAAAAGTGTGGACTTTCCGCCGCCGCCACTGGCAGTTCCCATTCTGTCCGGGCTTCCGCCCAGCCGATCAAGCCGCCGGTCGCCGGACAATGCCAGCCCACCCGCCGGTCCCGCCAGCGATGCGGTCGGACCGATCGAAAACGGTGATGCCCGCCGCATTCCGGACATTCCAGACGCAGGCTTACCTGCCGCTGCTCCCGATGGTGCAGCGTCAGCAGCGGATTGCCGCAAGTGCAGGTGATATTCAAAGAAGTGATCCCATTGAATAAAAATAGAGAAAGGGGATGTTCATCTTCACGGCCACAGGAAGCACATCTGAGACCAACAATCGCAGCCGTTGGTATGAGCATCGTCAACCCTCCTCTCGGTAAGCTCTTTAGGTAGATATTCTCCACCGAGAGGAATTTTCCTGCTCTTTCGATGTTAGCTGGTCGGTTCGGACCCGGTCTCGTCCAGCACCCGCTTCACCAGGTCCCGCAATTGATGGATGTCGAAGGGTTTGGTGATACATTCCCGGACTCCCAGCTGCAGCGCTTCATTGACAATCTCCAACTCACCGTAGGCGGTCATCATGATTATGGCTTGATCGGGATAGACCTGTTTGATCGCCCGCACCACTTCCAGCCCGTTCATCCCCGGCATTTTCATGTCCAGCAGGATCAAACTGGGCGGCCGCTCCTTGACTTTGTCCAGGGCCTCCGGCCCATTGGCGGCTAATTCCACCCGAAATCCCTGATCTTTGAATGTCTCCGCCAAGAGTCGGCGCACCCCCAACTGATCATCAACAACCAGCAATGTCCGCTCTTCCATGTCCCCCTCCTGCTCAAACCCATTATGTAAGCAACGGCTGCAATACCATCACGGCGGAGGCCAGCAGCAGCATCAGCCCCCCGGCCAAGACCAGCCAGGGCAGCAGATAGAGTAAAATCGCCTTCCCCGTGGTAAATCCTTCCACTTCCCGAATCGCCAGAATCTGCAAGCCCATGACCCACAGTCCGAGCCCGAGGGAAAGCAGCATTTCCAACCCGGCGGTCGCCGGCAGGAGTACGACCAGCACCTGCAGCGGCACCCCGAATAAGGTCGGCAGACTGCAGAGCGCCAAGGCTGTCAGCAATCCCCGGCTTCCGCCTTGACCTCCCAGTAGTTCCGCCAGCAAGGCATAGAGGCCGGCCCCAACCAACAGCAGCAGAAAGGAAACAACGGTCATGGTCGTCGCCAGCAGCAGAACCTGACCAGTCTGCAGGATCGCCCCCGGGCTGGGAGCAATCGTCGGAAACAGTTTCGTTGCCGGCAGTGTTCCGGCTACCAGCATCATCTGCAGAAACCAAGTCGCGGCCTGGATCAACCCAAAAAGGAGCAGCCCCCGGCTCCATTCGCGGCCTTCCGCCACCTGACGGAAGACTCCCGCCGGGTGCACCAGGGTGCCATAGATCAATTCCACCCAACCGAGCATTGCCGGCTCCGGCAGACTCTCCGGGATCGGCTCTTCCTCCCAATTCGGGCTCGACTCCGCCAGCACTTGTTCCAGCCGGTCGCCTTGCTCCTCCCGCTCCGATTCGTTCACCGCCACCCACCTCCTGCCGGCAGCTGCCAGAATTCACTTTTCGACCAACCTTCCGCAGCTCCGAACGAGCCGCGCAAACCACTGAACAAACTCCGCCAGGGATTTTCTTCGGCCAATTCCCGGATTTCCGCTTCTCCCTCCATTTCCGCCAGTTCGGCTGCCAGCTGAACCGCGTCGTAGAAATTCCCGAGCTGATCGACCAGCCCCAGTTGTTGAGCCTGGCGGCCGCTCATTATTCTTCCGTCCGCCACTTCCAGCAGCCGTTCCCGACTGATCCGGCCGTTTCGGCCGTGCAGCACCGCTTCTACGAACTGCTGGTATTCTTCGTCCACGATCGCCTGCAGCAAGGACCGCTCTTCCGGACTGAGCGGGCGGGTGGCCGAACCCATATCCTTGCGGGGTCCGCTCTTGATCACTTCCGATCCAACGCCCAGGTTCTTCAGCAACTTTTCGAACGTCGGCCACTCCATGATCACCCCGATGCTGCCG
>Ga0302252_1000693_pt1 | contig 25942 bp, 25 predicted proteins | sample AAG_RA_Leu_MG_FD_193511 | JGI IMG/M metagenome (GOLD analysis project Ga0302252, IMG submission 193511) | Enriched activated sludge microbial communities from anaerobic digester in WTTP, New Holstein, Wisconsin, United States - AAG_RA_Leu | ecosystem: Engineered > Bioreactor > Anaerobic >... | reverse complement strand
CAGGGCGGCAGCATCTGCCGGGTGGCCGGCTTCTGCAACCAGTACTCCCGGACCGCTAACAATCTGCGCATCAACTCTTCGGTGATCGATTACTTTCGGCGGCGGCGGGCGAGCTGAGGCCGGGAAACATTCAGGATCAAAAAAGCACCCACAGCCAAGAAGGGTGCTTTTTATTTTTCCCCGGCGTGATACTCTTAAGGCAATCGAGCTGGCAGGGATTGCATCGATGGATGCAGAAATCATTATCAGCCGAAGCTGGCGGCCATGGTCAGAGTGAAGGGAGGAAACTATGGAATCAATTGCCGATCTATTGAAGCGGGAGGGGCATCTGCTATACCTTCCCCGGATAGCTGAGCCCGTGCTCCAGGAAGCCCTTTTCGGTTCCGGTCTGATCGAGGCCTGGTATCGGGAAAGCCGAAAACCGTTGCGGCGGGAAGAAGGCGAAGGATTTCGGGAGTCGAACTGGTTCCTGAGTGAAAAGGCTTTGACTCATGTCGAAATAACCCCGTTCAATATTGGGATCAATACCTATGCTCGCCGCAGTATAATCCGAATATTCCGCTGCTACGAGGTGAAAAACTATTTCGGCAATAAAGGGGCGTTGCAGCAGATCATCATAAAATTCTCGGATGGAGGCATGTGTGACCTGATGAGTCCCAGCAAGGAACGGGATTTGGACGCTGAAAAATTCTCGCAGTTTTCGAGCCATTTAGGTTGATATGCTGCAACTATCCAAGCGCTTGCAGGCGGTAGCCGCGATGGTGCCGAACGGGAAAACGATTGTCGACATCGGCACTGATCATGCTCAATTATTGATTTCCCTCGTACAACAGCAGAAGATAACTCGGGCGATCGGGATCGAATTGACCGATGGTCCCTTTGCTAACGCCTGCCGTCAGTTGGTCCGGCACAATTGCCGGGATCGGGTCGAGATACGGCAGGGCGATGGACTGCAGCCGTTGCGCCCGGGGGAAGCCGAGCTGGCGGTTATTTCGGGGTTGGGGGGCAATGCCATTATCCGAATTTTAGAGGAAAGTTCGGAAGTGGTGGCAACCTTGCAGCACATGATAATTCAACCAATGGGGCAGGTCGGGGAAGTTCGCGCCTGGCTTGGCCATCAGGGCTGGCGAATAGAAAAAGAGGAACTGATCAGAGAAGGCGGTCATTTTTATGTCATTATCTCAGCGGTTCCCACTGGAACGGCAATCACGCTGACCGATCTGGAATTGGAAATCGGGCCGAAACTGCTGAGTACTCGTCATCCCCTGCTCGAGTCATATATATTGAGGAAGCTGCAACAACAGCGTACAATATTGCAGCAGCTGGCTAACAGCCGGCTTTTTTCGTGTGCCGATAAAGCACAAGCTATCCAAAACCGGATTGTCAGGTGGGAAGCGGTGCTGGATGAGATAGCGGAGGAGGCAGCGGATGCGGAATAAAGAAGTCATCCATTGGCTGGAAAGCCAGGTGCCGACCAGGCTGGCTGAAAGCTGGGATCACGTCGGTTGGCAGCTTGGAGACCAGGAGGAGGCTGCACGCGGCATTCTCTGGGCGCTGGAAGCCGACGAACGATCGATTGCCGTCGCCCAACACCATAATCTGAATCTGATTATCGTCCACCACCCCTTGTTCTTTCGCCCCGTCACTCGCCTGCTGCAGCACAGCTATCCGGGCAAGGCGGCCCATTTGGCGCTGCGGGCCGGGATCAGCATTTACGCTGCCCATACGAATTTAGACAATGTCGATCAAGGCAGCAGCTGGAGTTTTGCCCGGGCGGCCGGGCTGACCCAGCTTCGCCTCGCTCCTCTCCGGCAAACCACTGAGCATTGCAAAGTAGTGGTCTTTGTACCGGAGGAGGGGCTCGAGCCGGTGCGCTCCGCCATGGCGGCAGCCGGCGCCGGCTGGATCGGCAATTACTCCGAGTGTTCGTTTGCGGCGCCTGGAATCGGCACCTTTCTGCCTCAGGCTGGAACCCACCCCTACAGCGGGAAACCGGGCCGTTTGGAGCGAGTTCGGGAATACCGGTTGGAAACCATTACTTCCCAGGCGAACCTGAGCGCGGTGGTTCAAGCGTTATGTGCCGCCCATCCGTATGAGGAGGTTGCTTATGAGGTCTATCCCCTGGTTTACCCCCGGCAGGAGCATGGGGCGCTGGTGCTCTCCGATTTGCCGGAACCGGTGCTTTTGCGGGAATTGGCGGCAAGCTTGAAGATGCAAATGCAGCTGGTGGCGGTGCGGGTGCTTGCTCCTGACCGCAATCAGGTGGTTAAGAGAATCGCTGTTTGTGCCGGCAGCGGGGGGGATTTTATTGCCGATGCACTGCGGGCGGATGCGGATCTGCTGCTGACCGGGGAGTGCAGGTATCATCAGGGACAGGAAGCGCGGCGGCAAGGGATGGCTTTGATCACCGTCGGACATGCCCGCAGTGAGACGCCGGTGCTGGTAGAATGGGCGGAAAAAACCGGCCAATGGCTGGCTGGTCGGGAACATGGGCAGTTACCGGTCATGGTCCACACCCGCTGTGACGACGATGGGGAACTATGGTAAAAAAAGGAGGCTGCAGATGCAGCCTCCCGAAATTTTACTGTTGTAGTGAGAACTTACATTTCGTCATAACGGCCGATGTACGGACCAAAAGGTTTGCCGACGTTGAGGATCGGTTTGTTGTAGTGGTGGTTAAGCACTACCGCAGCCGAACCGTAGAAAGAGAAGATGGAAATCAGAAGTTCGGAATACGCGGCAAGAGTATGGCCGAAATGGCTGCCCATAAGTACGTTGGAGCTCAGTCCGATGAATAAGAGATCGATGAGGAAGAAGATGATGAACAAAACTTTATTGGTGCCCATGGAACCGACTGTCATGTAAATGGTGAAGATCAGATAACCGAGGAAACCGAAACCGAGTTGCTTGGGATCAGCGATGGCAGCGGCTTTTTCCCCGAAAATGCCCAATTGCACCATCCAGGTCATGGCAACTGCGTACCAAAACATGGCGTAAGCCAGAAATGCGGTGCCGCCAAAGATGTTGTTGCGCTTGAAATCATAGACGCCGGCGGCGAGCTGAGCGGTTGCTCCCAGGAAAATAGCCCAAGGTAAAATCAAAGATGTTCCGGTGGTGATGCCCAGCTTCTGGGAAGAAGCTACGAGGGTTACCATGGCCAGACCGAACAATCCGATTGCACCGGGTTCGGCTACCTGGACCGATACTGTTTGACTAGCTGCAGGTGTAGGCGACGACATACATACCCTCCCTTTTACGATCTTATGAAACGGAGATATAAGAACAGGGAATCCGGGGCGCCGTTCTCCCCCCCTTCGGCAATTTTAGACAAGCATATCACGCTTTGAGGCACCCGTCAATCTGCCAGAGAGCTAGCATTTGCGCCAGTTTCAAGGGATTTCGAGGGCAGGATTTTTCCCTTAGTTACCGAATCTAAAAAGAAATGAAGCGAGGTGAGAATCATGAAAATTGATCGGGATTTATTGACCAAAATTTCGGAGATAATAAACCGGACCATCGACCAGATGGCGGATGGGGTTGACACCGTTGCTGATACTGCCCGCACCCGATTGGCGATGGTTCGTATTCAACGGCAGATCGATGACAAATTTGAAGAGTTGGGCCGACTGGTTTACAGAAGCTGCCAGGAAGGACAGGGAGTTGATGAAAAGGTCTTAAACCTTTGCCATGAAATCACAGTCCTGGAAAGAGAAATGCAGTACTGGGAGGAGCAAGGCGGTAAGAACGAAAAAAGACAATGCGGTCAGTGCGGGCTTGACTATCAACCGGGAGATTTGTATTGCCGCCGTTGTGGGGCTGCTTTGTCGCAGTAGATAGGAGCTGAGTAACTATGAACAAAAACGTCTTTGCCAGAATTCTGGAGCGGCTGGGCGAGCCGCAGGTCGCTTCAGGCAGCCGGGGTCTGATCGTGATCGCCATCTTTTTCAAAGTCGTGACTGTCCAACAACGCCTGCGAAATCCGGAAAGCGCCCTGGCGATAGGGGCGGATACGGTGGCGTCGGTGTTGTTTGTGCTGGCCTTGACCGTCCTCGCCCTGCTTTTTTGGCGAAAATACCGCAAACCGAAAAATTCTAGCCAGGATTCAAGTCGGGAGCAGGATTAGGAATCTGTAAAGCATTGGGGATGGGCATGATAGAGCTGCTTGGCCGTATACCAGTGCAAACCGTCGCTGTCGGGATCTAAAGGAAGTCCGCACAGGGAGCAGGAAAGTCCATCGCTTCTGATCGGGCGGACGACCGCTTCCAAGATTTCACCTTCAAAACCGATCAGGCGGGTTCGTAGTTTCTGTTTTCCGGGAGGTACTGGCGAGCAGGTGGGATGAAAATAAATTCGGCGTCGGTTGCCGCCATGTTTATAATGGTATTCCACCAGCGGAGTGAAAGGCGGAATCGCCTGTTTGCACTGATGGCAGAGCTGGCGCCGTTTGCCGTTAGCGGTCAGGACGTAACGCAACTCCCGGGGTTTGGCGCGGCAGGACATATTTTTCAGGTAGACGGTGCGCTCCGGATCCTGGCTGATCCAGCGTTCGACAAAAGAATAGTAGAGACGGTAGTTGCCGTCAGTGGGGCGGATAAAAGGCGGGAATCCGGCATCCAGTACTTGCTGGTGAAATAGGTCTTCCGCCAGTTGGTGGGCAATGCCGTCCATTTTATGATAATCCCAATCGAATCCTTCGCTCTGCAGCCACTGATGGACGCCATGGAAGATATTGCCGGAGCAGATCAGGATCCGGTCCAAAGTGGAGACGTGCGCGGCGGTCATCATCCCCTGCACGAGCTGGCAGGCCAGCTGCTCGGTGCTGAGTTCTTCGTCCCAGTGGAGGGGCAATCGTGCGCTATGGACTGTATACGGGTCTTCACAGACCAGGACGAGCACCTCCGAAAAGGCCCGGCATCCGCCGCCGGCGTCCTCGATGAACCAGGTGGGCACGATGGCCTCCTCCTCTCCAAACGACGGTATCGGCCTTAGCCTAGCAAAAAAGGCGGTGCTGGTCAAATACCAAGGGTTGGAGTATTATGGGGAGAAATAAACAGACACTCTGAGGAGATGAAGCAATGCAGCCAGCAATCATCAGCGATCAACTTCCAGGACCGAAATCACAGGAATTGGCACTGCTCCGTGATCAATACGTGGCTCGAGCCTACGGCAACGCCAGCACCATGGTGGCGGAACGGGCTGAAGGAGCTCTGATTCAAGATATAGATGGAAATGTTTTTATCGACTTCGCCGGTGGTCTGGGGATTATGAATGTCGGCCATACCTGCCCGGAAGTGGTTGCGGCATTGCAGGAGCAGCTCACCCGCTATATCCATTCCGGACATGTGCTATTAATGGAACCATACATCCGATTGGCTAAAATGCTGAGCGAAATTGTGCCTGGAGCGGGCCCGAAAAAAGCGTTGCTGCTCAACAGCGGGGCGGAAGCAGTGGAAAACGCGGTCAAGATCGCACGTAAGTACACCCGCCGGACGGGGATTCTCTCTCTGCATTGCGGTTTTCACGGCCGAACATATATGGCCATGACGCTTACCAGCAAGGTGAAGCCATACAAGCATTCGTTTTCACCGCTTTGTCCGGAAGTGTACAAAGTCAATACCGCTTACTGTTATCGCTGCCCCTTTAAGTCTCGATATCCGGAATGCGGGCTCCACTGTCTTGAGAATCTGGAGGATTTCTTTGCTTCTGAATATTCCGGTGAGAATGTTGCGGCCGTTATGGTCGAGCCGGTTCAGGGGGAAGGCGGATTCATCGTCCCGCCGGGTGAGTTTTTGACCGGCTTGCAGGCAGTCGCGGAGCGGTATGGCTTTCTCTTCATCGCGGATGAAATCCAAACCGGATTCGGACGCACCGGCCGTATGTTTGCCTGCGAACATTTTGGACTTCAGCCGGATATGATGACGCTCTCCAAGTCAATGGGAGCGGGGCTGCCGATCAGTGCGGTGGTCGGTCGCCAGGAAGTCATGGACGCTCCCGACAAGGGCGAAGTCGGCAGCACTTTTGGGGGAAGTCCGCTGGGCTGTGTTGCCAGCATGGCGGTGATCGAGAAGATTATTCGGGAAGATCTTTCCCAACGGGCGGTTGCGATCGGCGCCGTGATGAGAAAGCGGTTGGAGGAAATGCAGGAGCGGCATCCGCTGATCGGCGACGTTCGGGGTTTGGGCGCGATGATGGCGATCGAACTAGTCAAAGACCGCAAAACGCTGGAACCGGCCAAAGAGGAAACCTCGGCGATTATTGCCGCTTGTTATCGCAAGGGACTGACGGTGCTGAAAGCAGGGATTTTCGATAATGTGATCCGAATACTGGTCCCCTTGGTGGTTCAGGATGACCATTTGACGGCCGGCCTGGACATTTTGGAACAGGCAATTGCCGAGCAGGGGAGGTGAAGCGTGTGTGGTGGAATGTGGCTTTAGTGGGATTGTTGTTGGCGGCTTTGAGTTTTATGGGCGTGCTGGTTTGTATGCTGCGGTATAATCGGACCTGGATGAAGAGGTTTATTGTCGGATTTTTGGTCAGTTTTGCAATTGCTTTCATTTCAGTCGGATTGGCTGGTATTCAAGGATAGCAGGCAATCTGTCGCTGAAGAATGACACCGAAACCTGCACACGGATTGAACCGGGAAGAAGCATCGTGATTTCGAAAATCAATTGGGAAGAAATGATAAATCCAGCTCAGGTAAGTTCGCTGCTGCACATCAGCGTCTTGCAGGTGGATCGTCTTTGTCGGCAGGGCTACCTCCGGCCCGGGGCAGGAGTGGCGTTTCGAAATGGACCAATGCTGCTTTTCCGGCGGAGTGAGGTGGAAAATCTGAGGGCTGGGATGGCCCAAATCAGACGGCGTTGGCAAAGCGAGCAAAGCCAACGCTTGGGTGGGCGGGCGGCAGCCGAGGCAAGGGAACGGGAACATCGGGGCGTGCAAAGAATCAAACAGCAAAAGCAGGCATTCCTGGAGGCGTGCACTATGCTTCCCGAACCAGTGGGAAGACTATTGCGAGCGTCTTTTTTTCTTTTTCATTTGAATCACTACGCCAAGAGCGGGGAGCGCTACCTGTACGATTTGAAAGAAGTCGTTTTGCGTTCCCTGGCCGAGCAGGCCGGGCGCTGGCAGGAAGAAAACATGATTCGGATTTTTATCTTGCCCGGCAGCGAACGCGTTAAATTATGTTCCCGGTGCCGGGAAAAAGCTCGCAAGATGGGTTTGAATTATAGCGAATTTGTGCGTTTGATCGGCGGCTGCCGGCAATGTCCGCGGTCGGCGGAATATTACAGCCTCTACGAATTTTTAATAGAGTATGACAGTTATCGGTTTTGTTTCCATATACCGGCCGAGCTGGCACATAATTGGGCGGGAAACAGCTCCCTGACCATGAGAGAAACGCCGGCGGAACGGGAAGGCTTTATGCTGTTCGGGCGTCCGGCTTTTCAGGCAGAAACCCGGGCGGTGGAATTGACAGAGGTGATTGCCGAGCTGCGAAGCTTTCTGTGCTGGCTGAACGTGCTGCTGCCTCGGGAGCTGGAATCCCTGAGCGCAGTCCAAATGGATACAGTATTCATTGATTTGAGCACTTTCCCAAACTGTCAGAGCCGCATATAATTGCTATGGGGGATGAGGACTGTGCACAGAAGTCATCCTTGAGAGGTGCCTGGTTTAGAACGCGTAAGAACCGGGCACCTGTGTTTTTCTCCCCGAGGCGGGGTCGACCTGCTATAATTGTAAGGAGAAATAACTGGCTGCGGAGGTGGGGATTTGATACTCGATGCGCATGCTCATTGCGGGGTGACCTTGCCGTACGAAGAGGTAAACCGCTACTGGCTGGAAGGGGGCATTGACGGCGGAGTGGTGTTCTCTCCGGTGGAAGAGATCTATGACCGCTACGACTACTCCTTCATCGACAGCGCTTACTACCGTGGCCTGCGGCAGCAAGTGCATAAATATCTGGACGAATTACAGGCTCCTCATCTGTATCGGCTGTGGTTTGTATGGAACGACTTTGCGCTGCCCCGCTCCGGATTCGTTGGGGTGAAGTGGCATCGGCATGCCTATGAACCCCACTATAATTACGCTAACCCAGCCTGCGAGCAATTTCTCCAGCATTGCTATTCCCGGCAATTGCCGATCCTGTTGGAAGAGGAATTGGGGAACACTCTGGAGTTTGTGAAGCGGATTGACCAACAGACCACGGTCATCATTCCCCACATGGGGGGGTTGAATGGCGGATACCGCAATCTCAAACGCTCCCGCTTGTTTGAAAATCTGTCTGTCTATGTCGATACTTCCTTGGCGATGGCGGAAGAGATCTCTGATTTTGTCCGCAGCTATGGGCCCGACCGAATCATGTTCGGAAGCGATTATCCGTTCGGCAATCCGGTTGAGGAAAAGAAGAAAATCGAAAGGTTGTTCGGCGGAGAAGAGCGAGAGAAAATTCTCGGGCTTAATGCCTATACACTGTACGAAGCGGTCAAGTCGAGGATCCCCGCCGATGACCGGTGAGTGCCCCCTCTGTCAAGGCCGGGGAGTCGTTCTCTGGGAACAGCCGGAGGGGCTTTTCAGCCAAATCTGTTCCTGCCGGCAAGCTGCCGGCGGCCATTCCCGTTCACTTTCCTCCAGCGGTAATCCCCGTCGTTTCGGGGAGATGAGCCTGGATAATTTTGAACCGCACAATCCCTATCAACGTGCTGCCTGGATCGGATTGCGGGAGTACGTGGAGAACTTCGTAGCGATTCGCCGGCAGAAATTCAATTCCGTCCTGCTGATTGGTGATGTGGGGGTGGGGAAGACCCATCTCCTGGCGGGGGCGGCGCAAAAACTGCAAGCGCTCGGCCATCAGGTTGTATTTGTCAATACTGTTGAGTTGATCGAAAATTTGCGTGAGGCTGAGCTCAACAAGTTGAATCCGGCCTTTGAAGGGGAGAGCCTTCGCTCTCAAATTACCACCTTGTCAACTGCCGAAGTGGTTGTTTTTGATGATGTGGGCAAGGAAAAAATCACTGAATGGGTGCAGGTTCAGTATTACCGCCTGATCAACTATCGGTATCAAGCGATGCTGCCCACACTATTTTCCAGCAATTTGGATATTCGGGAACTGAGCGAAGAAATCGGCAGTACCGTTGCTTCCCGGATGGTGGAAATGAGTGTCGGTCGAATTTACGTCATTATGGGCGACAATCAACGATTGGAATTGGCCCGGAACTTTGCTTCTGAACAGAAAAAGAGGGGACGCCGGTGACCGAAGGAAGTTTACAATGGTTCCTCCGCGATTACAAAAAACTAGGATTAAATGATCCCGAGGCCTTGTTGCTGGTTCATCTCCTGCTTGCCTGTCAGGCGGGATTGAGCCCGGACCGAAACTATCTGCGGCAGGTCATGACTGTCTCTGACCAGGAACTGGATCGAACTCTGGAACGGTTTTCAGGACGGGATTGGCTTCGGCTGGCTTCCGGCTCGGAGGGAAAGTATGACTGTTCCCGGCTGCTGCAGCTGTTCGAACAATGGGCTAGATGCCGGCCCCAGGAAACGAGTAAGACTGCCGCCAAGTCAGCCGCCGTACCGCCGGCGGCGGTGGTGGAGATTGATATGGTCGAAGCCGAGGTGGCGGTCGAAGCCGCTATGCGCAAACGGCTGACTCCGCTCCAGCGCAGCGAGGTGCAGCGGCTGGTGCAGCAGCATGGCCGCAGTCTATTGATGGAGGCCCTCCGGCAGGCTGAGCTGAATGATCGGGTCACCTTGCGGATTATAGGCAACCTGCTCGCTAAATGGCAGCGCCAGGGAATTAATTCGGCGCTTGATCTGGAGCGGATGGCCGAGTTGAGCAAGCAGTCGGGAGCAACTCGAAAAAGCCGCCGAAATCCGGGCGCACAGAATGATTCGGAGCAATATGATCAGATCATGTCCCTGCTGATGAGCCCCGCCGATTGAGGCAGAACCGAGGCAGCAAAGCCGGCGGCAGGTATTATGGATAACTCCGAAAGGTCGCTTGCCCGTCGGAGTCGAATTCTGTTAGCATAGACCTAAGGACCCTCAAACTGAAAATTCAGCTCATATCAAGCTGGAGACAACGGCGTCTTGGCAGGAAGCATATTCCCAAGGCGCTTTCTTTATTTGTGGATAAAAGCGGCTGTCGTCGCAACCGAGCAAAAGGGAGGAGGCACAGTATGTCGAGAAGCTATGAACGCGCTTCGACCGGACGGGCGGGATTGGACAAGGTTTTAGATCAGCTGCGGCTGGGCGACAATGTTGTCTGGCAGGTTGATCGCATCGAGGAGTACCAGCATTTTGTGCAACCTTTTATCGAGCGGGCTTTGGAGCAGGGGCGGAAACTGGTGTATTTCCGGTTTGGGCAGCACCCGCCGGTGGTTGCCGCCGATCCCCGGATCACCGTTTACCATCTCAATCCCGAGGACGGTTTTGAAGCATTCTCCGGACAGGTGCATGCGGCGGCGACGCTCGAGGGGCAGGGTGTCTTTTACGTGTTTGACTGCCTTTCCGACTTGCTTTCCGCCTGGGCGACCGATCTCATGATCGGCAATTTTTTTCGGGTTACCTGCCCCTACCTGTTCGAGCTGAACACGATAGCCTATTTCACTGTCCTCCGCGGTCGCAACTCCTATCAGACCATTGCCCGGATTCGGGAGACCACGCAATTATTGCTGGACGTCTACCATTTTGAAGGCAGATACTACGTTCATCCGCTGAAGGTTTGGAACCGCTATTCGCCGACCATGTTTCTGCCGCATGTGGATGTCGGCGGTGATTTTTTACCAGTAACCAGCAGCGTCGAAACCTCCCGCCTGTTTTCCCATTTCCGGAGACAGGGCCCGGGCGATACCGGCCGCAAACTGGATTATTGGGATCGGGTCTTTCTCCATGCCCGGCAGCTATTGGAGCGCAAGCAGCAGTCAGGGGAGGAGGATGAGCCGGAAACCGCGGCGATGGTGGAACAATTATGTCACATGCTGATCGGACGGGAAGAACGGGTGCTCAAGCTGGCTCGACGCTATTTCAGTCTCGATGACTTGCTCAATATTCATCGCCGTCTAATCGGATCCGGTTATATCGGCGGCAAAGCGGTGGGGATGATGCTTGCTCGAGCCATTCTGGGGGATGGCGCCGAACCTGATCACAAACCGCTCCTGGAAAGCCACGATTCATTTTTCATTGGTTCGGACGTTTACTATACGTACCTGGTCGAAAACGGCTGTTGGCAGCTCCGGTTGGAGCAAAAGCGGGAGGAACGCTATTTTGAAGCGGCAGCCGAACTGCAGGTTCGGATCAAAGCCGGAATGCTGGCGGAAATAATTAGGGAGCAGTTTCTGGACATGATGGATTATTTTGGCCAATCGCCGATTATTATTCGCTCCAGCAGCCTGCTCGAGGATGCCTTCGGCAACGCTTTCGCCGGCAAATACGAAAGTGTTTTCTGTGTCAATCAGGGATCCCCGGGAGAGCGCTTTCAGCTTTTTGAAGAAGCGGTCAAATCGGTTTTTGCCAGCACCATGAGCGAAGACGCGCTCGCTTATCGCCGGCAGCGGGGCTTGGCCCAGAAAGACGAACAAATGGCATTGTTGGTTCAGCGGGTTTCCGGGTCCTATCACAAAACGTATTTTTTTCCCGACCTGGCCGGGGTGGCGATGTCGTACAATCCGTATGTTTGGAATGAAGATTTGGATCCGGATGCCGGGATGATGCGGTTGGTGGTTGGTTTGGGGACCAGGGCGGTCGATCGGGTGGATGATGATTATCCCCGGCTGGTCGCACTGGATCAGCCCTTGCTCCGGCCGGACTCGACGATCCAGGACATTCAAAGATTCTCACAACATAAGATTGACCTGCTCGATCTGGTTAGCAATGCATGGAAGACGGAATCGATTGCAGCCTTAGCCAAGGATAATCTGCTTCCGGCGGTCTGTGATCAAGTGGCGGTGCCCGACTTGTCCTCCACTCAGCGATTGCGGGAGCTGGGTCGGGGAGACGAGACCGCCTGGGTGATTACCTTTGAAAAACTGTTTCGAGAAACTGATTTTGCCCAGCGGGTACGGAACATCCTGAACAGATTGGAGGGCGCTTACCAATATCCAGTTGACGTCGAATTTACCGCGAACCTATCGCCTGCCGTGGACCTGGACCTGAACCTCCTGCAATGCCGTCCTCTGCAAACCAATCGCCCCTCGGTGATGGCCGTCGGTCAGCAACCGGATTTGATCGCCGGCCGGGGGCAGATCCTGTTCTCCAGTCGGGGGCACTTCATGGGCAGTGATCATTTTCTGGCGGTGGATCGGATTATCTACATCCGGCCGGAGACCTACAATCGGTTGTCCGTTGCCGAGCGGTATCAGGTCGCCCGGCAGGTAGGGAAGCTGAATCGTTTGCAGAAGGGCAGAGAAGCGGCTTCAGTGATGCTGATCGGTCCGGGCCGCTGGGGTACGACCACTCCTTCTCTGGGGATCCCGGTCTCCTTTGCGGAAATATGCAATATGTCAGTGCTCATCGAACTGGGCTCGATGGCCGAGGGCTTCATGCCCGAACTTTCGTACGGAACTCATTTCTTTCAGGATCTGGTCGAAAGCCGGATTTTTTACATCGCGCTCTTTCCCGGGCGGGAAGATTCGGTGTTCAACGAGAGCATGCTCGATTCCCGGCCGAATCGGCTGTCGGCTTGGCTGCCGGAACAAAGCAACTGGCAGGAAGTGATTCATGTGCTGGAAGCATCGGACCTGGGGGGGCAGCTCCTGCTCGATGCAGATTTCAAGACGCGGATGATTGTCTGTTATCCAACCGGCAAATCCGAGTCAAAATTGGACGGGCAAACTAATACATAATACCTCGGTAATATGTATTGACCCGAATCCTGGCGGCTATTACCATAAACTCAGAGTACAGTGAAAATTGAGATGGCGATAATGCACACAAGACAACGGCGTCTGTGATGAAAATGATTTTATTCATCCGCGCCGTTTTTTTATCGCCTGCGAAAAGAGAATGGGAGGTACGTATGCTTCGCGAAGGAGAAGTCAGAATTCCGGCTGGATGTGCGATTGCAGCAGTGATTGATCGAAGTAAGACCCGGTTCTCCTGCCAGAAGATCGTTGACGCGCTGGCATTGATGCGGGAGCGTTCCAATGGTTTGGGCGGTGGTATCGCAGCATACGGAATCTATCCGCAATATGCCGACTGCTACGCACTGCATATTTTCTACGATGACAATCTCTGCCGGCAGCGGGTGGAGAACGATTATCTGAGCCGTTTTGAGATTGCCCTGGCGGAGGAGATCAAGACTCGCAAAACCAGACAGGTCAATCGCAGCCCACTGATCTGGCGATATTTTATCAAACCCCGGCTCTGCGAATATGACGATCCGGAGCAGGATATGATGGTGACCTTCATCATGGAAATAAACAGCCAAAATCTCGGCGCCTATGTATTTTCCAGCGGAAAAAACATGGGGGCTTTCAAAGGAGTCGGATTTCCGGAAGACATCGCGGAATTTTTCTGCCTGGAAGATTACCAGGGCTATCTCTGGACCGGTCACGGCCGATTTCCGACCAATACCCCCGGCTGGTGGGGCGGTGCTCATCCCTTCTGCCTGCTGGATTGGTCGGTAGTGCATAACGGTGAGCTCTCGTCTTACGGTACCAACCGAGCGTATCTGGAGATGTTCGGCTATAAGTGCTCGCTCCAGACCGACACCGAAGTCATCGCCTATGCCTTTGATCTGATGGTCAGACGTCATGGCCTGCCGCTGGAATACGCGGTCCAGGCAGCCTGTCCGCCGTTCTGGAAACAGATCGATGCCGATCAGGACCAGAACCGGCAGCAGCTGGCCCGGACTATTCGGATGGTTTACAGCAGTCTTCTGCTCAATGGGCCGTTTTCAATCGTCTTGGCAACCGGGCGGGGCATGATGGGTTTGAATGACCGAATTAAATTGCGTCCGATGAGCGTTGCCACCCAGGGCGAGCTCATGGCCATCGCCAGTGAAGAGGTGGCGGTGCTAGCGATGTGTCCTCAACCCGATAACATCTGGCAACCGGAAGGCGGGGTACCGGCTTTGGGCTTGTTGAAAGGGGAGAGCAGCTTATGGCACTGAATCTGATCCGACCGCAATTCATCGTCGAGCGTGACCGGGAGCGGTGCATCGACTGCCGGGTTTGTGAAAACCAGTGTGCCAACGGCGTTCACCGCTGGGACCAGACTCGCCGGGAGATGACGCTGGATACCAGTCAATGCGTTAATTGCCATCGCTGTGTGGTTATGTGTCCGACTGAGGCCCTGACCGTGGTCGCCACTCCCCACCGGTTTCGGGACAACGCCAACTGGACCGATAAAGCGATTTACGAAATCTACCATCAAGCGGCTACCGGTCAGGTCCTGCTCACCAGCATGGGCAACGACCGTGCGCATCATATTTATTGGGACCACCTGCTGCTCAATGCCTGTCAGGTAACGAATCCACCGATCGATCCCCTGCGCGAGCCGATGGAGCTCAAGACCTTCGTTGGAGCCAAGCCGGATCGGTTGTTGAATCAACGCGGAGAAATCGAGGATGACCTTCCGCCTCAGGTGGAATTGGAAATACCGGTAATGTTTTCCGCGATGTCCCTCGGATCGATCAGTCTCAATGTCCACAAGGCCCTGGCCCGAGCGGCTCAGGAGCTGGGCATATGCTATAACACCGGAGAAGGCGGGCTGCACAAGGATCTGCGCCAATATGGCAAAAACACTATCGTCCAGGTGGCCTCGGGCCGATTCGGCGTGGACATTGATTATCTGCGGGCGGGATCGGCGATCGAGATTAAAATCGGCCAGGGGGCCAAACCCGGAATCGGCGGTCATCTGCCGGGATCAAAAGTCAGCAGCCAGATTTCTGAAACCCGGATGATCCCTCGAGGCACCGATGCGATCTCACCGGCGCCCCATCATGACATTTACTCGATCGAAGATTTGAAGCAACTGGTCTATTCCCTCAAAGAAGCGGTCCGGTACCAAAAACCGGTGGGGGTGAAGATTGCAGCCGTGCACAATGTGGCTGCGATCGCGTCCGGGGTGGCTAGGGCCGGGGCCGACTTCATCGCTATTGACGGCTACCGGGGTGGCACCGGGGCAGCTCCCTTGCGAACACGAGACAATGTCGGCATTCCAATTGAATTTGCCCTGGCAGCGGTTGACAATCGGCTGCGGGAAGAGGGAATCCGTCATCGGCTCTCGATTATCGCGGCCGGAAGCATCCGCAACAGCGCCGATGTGATCAAAGCCATTGCCTTGGGAGCCGATGCCGTCTACATCGGAACGGCGGCGCTGCTGGCGGTCGGCTGCCATATGTGCCAGAAATGCTACACCGGAAAATGCAACTGGGGGATAGCGACCCAAGATCCCTGGTTGACCAAAAGGGTAAATCCGGATGTTGCCAGCCGCCGGCTGATCAATCTGCTTCGCGCCTGGGAGCATGAAATCAAGGAAATGCTCGGCGGGATGGGGATCAACAGCTTGGACAGTTTGCGCAGCAATCGCCTGATGTTGCGCGGCATCAATCTATCGGATAAAGAACGGGAAATTCTGGGGGTACTGGCGGCTGGGGAGTAGATTTGGAATAAAGGAGGGGAACCGCGTGAAACGGATTGTGGCCTTGGCGGAATATTGTTTGGGATGCGGCCTCTGCGCAGTGTACTGCTCAGCTCTTCATACTGCCCCCGACCTTGACCTGGTACGGGCGTTTCGCCAGCCGAAGCGCCTGGCAGCGGGGATAACGGTGGAAAAAAATTTGGAATTTGCAGTCGCCAGATCCTGCCGGCATTGTGAGAATCCTTATTGTGTCGAGAGTTGTATTACCGGGGCGATGGTCAAAGATCCGCTGACTGGGGAAGTCTGGTGCGACGTTGAGCGCTGTGTCGCCTGTTGGACTTGTGTGGCCGCCTGTCCCTACGGGATGGTTACAATTAGTCAGGGACCGCACGATCAGCATCCCCACGCTCAGAAATGCGATTTGTGCCGAAATCTCTCTGAGGTTCCGGTATGTGTGCTCAAATGCCCGAACGAAGCGTTGGTATTGGTCGAGGAAGAGGGGGTGGCGTAATCATGACCGATCGCCCCAGACACTATTGCATTATCGGCAATTCCACAGCGGCCATCGCTGCTGTAGAATCGATCCGTCGGGTTGACAAACAGGGGGAAATTACCCTGATTGCGGAAGAACCCTACCACACCTATGCGCGGCCGCTGATCTCCTATTATCTGAGCGGACAGGTCGGTCCGGACCAGCTGCTCTACCGACCGAAAGATTTTTACCAGAAAAACCGAGTTGCGGCGCTGCTGGGGGTACGGGCGACCCGGTTGGATACCGGCAGCCGGATTGTCTATCTTGACAGCGAAATCGAGAGCCTCCACTATGATGCCTGTCTGCTGGCGACCGGCAGCCGGGCCTGGGCCCCTCCGATTCCCGGAATTGACTTGGCTGGAGTGGGTTCGTTCTGGACCCTGGATGATGCGATCGCCTGGAAGCGGACGATTCAGACCGGGGAAAGGGTAGTCGTGCTCGGAGCCGGACTGGTGGGCATGAAGGCGGCGGAGGCGTTGGTTAAGCTGGGATGCCAGGTTAGAGTAGTGGAAGCTGCGCCCCGAATCCTGCCGGCGGTGTTGACCCAAAGTGCCGCTGCCAACGTCCAAGCCTGGTTTGAACAGCACGGGGTCGAATTCCAGCTCGGCACTGGGGTTGCCGCGCTGGAAGGCCGGCACCAGGTTGAGACGGTCGCCTTGGTCGGCGGCAAGCAGTTGCGGGCCGATAAAGTGGTTTTGGCGACCGGGGTCAGGCCCCGGCTGGAATTGGCGGAAGATACTCCGATTGCCTTCGACCGGGGGTTGCTGGTCAATCAATGGCAGGAAACCACTGTTTCCGGAGTGTTCAGTGCCGGTGATGTCTGCGTTGGATTTGACCGTTTGCGGAATTGCAATCAGATCAACCCAATCCTTCCCAACGCCCATCATCAAGGCCGGATAGCAGGATTCAATATGGCCGGCGAAGAACGGATGAATGAGGGCATCATACCCTTCAATGCAACTTCCTTTTTCGGCAGATCGTTGATCACCATGGGATTCAGTCAGGAGAATGAATTGGATATGGAAGAAATTACCGAATCAACGACAACCGGCAGCCGCAGTTTGTTTTTCCAAGGGAACAAACTGGTGGGGGCCACTCTGATCAACGCCGGACAGCGGGCGGGGATTCTGCTCAGCCTGATCCGGGAAAGGTTTGAGGTGGCGGATCCCCCGGGGTTGCTGCGGTCGGTCCCGCAACTGCTGGACTTTCCTGATCTTCCCCGGCAGGAGCAGAAAGGAGGGGGCCCCGGTGAAATTTGTGGATGCTTCAGGCATGACCTATAAAACCTTGAATGATGTTATTAATCGCTTACTAGAGGCAGGGGAATCGGAGCTGTTTATCAGCAACGCTTATGGACATCGGTTCATCGGCTGCGGACTCAAAGGAGATTATCATGTGGTTGTCGAGGGTGTGCCCGGGAACAACATCGGGGCTTATATGGACGGGCCCTGGCTGGAGGTCCACGGCAGCGCCCAGGACGGTGTCGGCAATACCATGAACAGCGGAACCATAGTGGTTCACGGCCATGCCGGCGATATTGTCGGATATTCGATGCGGGGGGGGACCATTTTCATCAACGGCAATGTCGGTTATCGCTCCGGAATTCACATGAAAGCGTTTGAAGACAAGTATCCGGTGGTGGTGATTGGGGGACGGGCCGGTAACTTCCTCGGCGAGTACATGGCCGGAGGTGTTATTATAGTCTTAGGAAATAATCTGCCAGAAGAGGGAAACATTGTCGGGAACTATCTCGGCACAGGAATGCATGGCGGAGTTATTTATGTGCGGGGTGCGGTCGAAGCCTCCCGATTGGCCAAAGAAGTGTTGCAGGCTCCGCTTGACGACTCCGATCAAGAACTGTTAGATCATTACGTGCAAACCTTTAATCGTTTGTTCGATTCTACGATAGATGTTAACACCAGTCTCTGGACGAAATTGGTGCCAGCCAGCGACCGACCATACGGAGAACTTTATAGTCATCAGTAAAGGAAGCGAGCAGAATGGGCAGACTTCGGGTGTTGTTGGGTGATCCTGACAGCCGATCTCGAAACCGCATAAAGAAAATGCTTACTGCCGACGGCTACCTGGTGGTGGCGGAGGCGGATGAAGGCATGGGGGTACTGCGCTATGCCCGCACCCTTCGGCCCGACGTGGCGGTATTGAGCGAAGATCTGCAGGGACTGGGGGCGAACCAGGTGATCGCCGTATTGATGGACGACCGGATTTGTCCGGCAATCCTGATGGCTGCCTCGGGGAGTGCGGAATCGCTGCTTGCTTTGAAAAATAGCGGTGCGCTGGGAGTTGTTGCCCGGCCGGTGCAAAAATCGCTTTTAGTCGCGACCATGGAACTGGCGGTCGAAACCTTTCGGCGTCTGGGAGCGAAAGAAGATGAAATTGAAACGCTCAAGATTCAATTGGAAAACCGAAAAACCATTGAAAAAGCAAAAGGGGTTCTCATGCAAAGAATGAAGTTGACGGAAGCGGAAGCCTACCGGCATCTCCAGGTGCGGAGCATGAATCAGAAAGTGCCGATGGCTCAAATCGCGCAGGCGATACTTCTGGCTTTTGAGACTACCCTGCCGCCAGAAGAGGGAGGAAGGTAAATCTCCATGGGTGCAAGCAGAGCGGATATTGAACGCATGGTGCGGGAATACAACGTCAAATTCATCTATCTGCAGTTGGTGGATATCGCCGGAATCCTGAAAAGTGTAACAATTCCGGTGTCGCAGCTGGCCAAAGCACTGGATGGAGAATTGATGTTCGACGGCTCCTCGATTGAGGGGTATGTTCGAATTGAAGAATCGGATATGTATCTCCGCCCCGATTATAATAGCTTTACCATCCTGCCCTGGGGCCCCCGAGGCTTTTCCGAAGCCCGCTTGATCTGTGATGTCTATACGCCGGAAGGCAGCCCGTTTGCCGGCTGCCCCCGCTGCAATTTGAAGCGGATGGTGGCGGCGGCGGAGTCCCGGGGACTGCAAATGCAGGTCGGTCCGGAAGTCGAATTCTTTCTGTTCCATACCGATGCCGGGTGTCGGTCGACTACCAAGACCCATGACCGGGCCGGCTATTTTGACCTGGCGCCGATTGATCTGGGCGAGAATGCGCGCCGAGACATGGTAATTGCGTTGGATGAAATCGGTTTTCAAGTCGAGGCGTCCCATCATGAGGTTGCGCCCGGCCAGCATGAAATTGGTTTCCGATATTGCGATGCGCTGACTGCCGCTGACCGGATCGCAACGTTCAAACATGCGGTTCGGGTCATCGCCCAGCGCCACGGACTCCACGCCAGCTTCATGCCGAAACCGGCCTGGGGTATAGCTGGATCGGGGATGCATTGCCACCAGTCGCTGTTCAAGGGAGCAGAGAATGTGTTTTTTGAGGCAGCCGCTCCGCGGCAGCTCAGTCAAAAGGCCTTGCACTATATCGCGGGCGTCCTCAGCCACGCCCGGGGATTTTCGGCGGTGACCAATCCCATCCCCAATTCCTATAAACGGCTGGTCACCGGATATGAAGCACCGGTCTATATTGCCTGGTCGGAAAAAAATCGCAGCCCCATGATCCGGATCCCGGCGAAGCGGGGCTTAAGCACCCGTATCGAAGTCAGAAATCCCGACCCGGCCTGTAATCCCTATCTAGCCTTGGCGGTTATGCTCAAGTCCGGGTTGCATGGCATCGAAACCGGGCTGACGCCACCGCCGCCGATCGACTTTAACCTATATGACCTCAAGCCGGCGGACCTCTCCGCGTTGGGGATTGCCTCCCTGCCCGGCGATTTGGGCGAGGCGCTGCGGGAACTGGAAAAGGACGCTGTGGTCGGGGAGGCATTGGGCAGCCACATTTATGACAGTTTTACCGAGGCCAAGTGGCGGGAATGGGATGAATACCGACAACAAGTCCATTGCTGGGAAACCAGTCGCTATCTCAAGACATACTGATTAACGGGATTCAGGGCAGGAGTTGGTACTATGCAAGGCTACCTGATACTGGCGGATGGAACCATATATGCGGGGACCGCTTTTGGCGCAATTGATAATGGGCAAGCACAGGGAGAGGTAGTCTTTAACACCAGTATGACCGGATATCAGGAATTGCTGAGCGATCCTTCCTATGCCGGTCAGATCGTAGTCATGACCTATCCGCTGATTGGCAACTATGGTGTGAATCCGGAAGACAATGAATCCAAGCGGGTTCAAGTCAGGGGCCTGATCGTTCGGGAACTGTGCCATTCCCCCAGCCATTGGCAGGCGGTCTGGTCGTTGGGGGATTATCTCAAGAAGCAGAATATAATCGGCTTGGAGGGTATCGATACCCGCGCCTTGACTCGCCATATCCGGCAACAGGGAACAGTCAACGGCATCATTTGTGCGGGATCTCGAACGCCAGCGGAACTAACCGGATTAGTCCAGCGGGCGCAAAAGGACCCAGGACTGGAACAGGTAGATCTGGCAGCGGAAGTGACCACTCAGGAACCCTATGTGCTGCTGCCGACTCCAGGGTCGGTCGATCCGCTCCGCCGCGCCTTTGTCCTGCGGACTGACCAGCTGCTTTGTCTGCCCCAGCCGGAGCCGGGCAGTCTGCGTTTGGTGGTCATTGACTACGGAGCCAAACACAACATCCTCCGTGCCTTGGCCTGGTTGGGATGTCAGGTGGTGGTGGTGCCCAAACAATTCAGTGTTCCGCAGATCCAACAATACCAGCCGGACGGCATTGTCCTTTCCAATGGACCCGGCAACCCCAAAGCGGTGAACGGAGCGACGGCAACCGCCCGGGAGTTGATTGCAACTGGAATTCCACTACTGGGCATCTGTCTCGGACATCAGATTTTGGGACTGGCGCTTGGCGGCGAGACCCGCAAGATGCTTTTTGGCCATCGCGGGGGCAACCATCCAGTGAGTGATCTCCGAACCGGACGAATATATATAACTTCTCAAAATCACGGCTATGTCCTGGAGGAAAATTCACTGAATCCGGAGCTGGTCGAGATTATCGCTCGCAACGGCAATGATGGTACCTTAGAGGGATTTCGGCATCGGACCCTGCCCATTCTCTCGGTCCAATATCATCCGGAAGGGAATCCCGGACCGGATGACTCGCTCTACGTGCTGCACCAGTTCCTGGAAATGGTGAGCGCCCGGAAGAATGGCTGAGACTAAAAGAGGTAATTGGCGGAAGACAGATACAACGGCGTATCTTCCGGCAAAGGTGCTGCGCTAACCGAATCAGAGCTTCCGGTTCTGAGGTTTTCCGCCCCGAGCAACGTCATACAGCAGATCAATTAAAGGAGGAAGGATCATGACTCTCACGAAACAAGATGTTCTGGATCGGGCCAAGGCGTTGAATGTCCGCTTTATTTACCTGGAGTTTACGGATATCACCGGTGCTCTCAAGAGTGTCACCATCCCCGTCTCGCAGTTGGAAAAAGCGTTGGAAGGCGAGCTGATGTTCGATGGTTCTTCGATCGAGGGCTATGTCCGGATCGAGGAATCGGATATGTATCTGCGCCCGGATCCCTCAACCTTTGCCATTTTACCCTGGCGCCCTCGCTTCGAAAGCGAAGCCCGCTTGATTTGCGACATTTATGAACCAGACGGTAAACCGTTCAGCGGTTGTCCCCGGGGCGCGCTGAAACGGGTCATTGCCGAGGCGGCTGAAATGGGATTTTCCATGAACGTCGGTCCGGAAGCAGAGTTTTTCCTGTTCAAATTAAATGAAAACGGCGAGCCGACTACCCTCACCCACGATCAGGCCGGCTATTTCGATCTGGCGCCGGTGGATCTGGGCGAAAACGCCCGCCGGGACATGGTCCTGGCTCTGGAGGAAATGGGTTTTGAAGTGGAAGCCTCGCATCACGAGGTTGCTCCCGGTCAGCATGAAATCGACTTTAAATACGGGGACGCGGTATCCACCGCCGACAAGATTGTCACCTTCAAACACCTGGTCCGGGCAATCGCCCAGAATCATGGTCTCCACGCCACTTTCATGCCCAAACCGGTTTTCGGGGAAAACGGATCCGGGATGCACTGTCATCAGTCGTTGTTCCGGGGATCGGAAAATGCGTTCTATGCTGCCGAGGGTGAACACCAACTGAGTGAGACCGCCTATCACTATATTGCCGGGATCCTTACTCATGCCAAAGCCTTCGCGGCTATCACCAATCCGTTGGTCAACTCCTACAAGCGGCTGGTGCCGGGATACGAGGCGCCGGTCTATCTGGCCTGGGCACTCCGCAACCGCAGTCCTTTGATTCGGGTCCCAGCCAAAAGGGGTCTCAGCACCCGGATTGAAGTTCGTTGCCCGGATCCCTCCTGCAATCCCTACCTGGCTTTGGCGGTCATGCTTAAAGCCGGCTTGGACGGAGTCAAGCGCAAACTGCTGCCTCCGGCGCAGGTCGAGTCCAATCTCTATGAAATGACCAGCGCCGAGCGCCAGTCGCTGGGGGTGGAGAGTCTGCCCGCCAATCTGTATGAAGCGCTGCAAGAACTAGAAAAGAGCGCCGTCATTCAAGAAGCCCTGGGACCGCACATTTTTGAACGGTTTTTGGACGCAAAACGAATGGAATGGGATAAATACCGAGTACAGGTTCATTCCTGGGAGATCGAGCGGTACCTCTCGATGTTCTAGGCCATGACCGGCACATGATACAATGAGAGGCGGCAGTAAATTCGCTTGATCTAAGGAGATGATACTATGAAGAAGGTGGAGTGCATCATCCGGCCGACCGCGCTCGAGCCAGTGCGGAAGGCTTTAGGGGAAATCGGACTGCGCGGAATGACCGTGACCCAGGTCATGGGCAGCGGTAATCAGCGGGGGACCAGAGAATTTTTCCGGGGTAGAGTATATGAAACCGATTTGTTGCCCCGGATCAAATTGGAAATTGTGGTCGAGGATCTGGCTGTCGACCATGTCCTGAAGGTGATCATGGAACATGCGCGGACCGGTGAACGTGGCGATGGCAAGATATTTATCTTTGATGTCGCCCAGGCAGTGAGAATCAGGAGCGGTGAAGCCGGCAGCGCCGCCCTCTAAGCGGGTCGGCAGGTATTCGGTATACTGAACCGCAGGTGGCTTGACGGCTGACATCGTCGGAGCTATAGTCAAAGTACAATTGAAAACGCAAGTAGTGTCGCTTGCATTCGGGGTAAAGGAGCCCCTGCCGGCAGTTTGTGCTGCCGGCAGGGGCTTGCGTTTTCTCGAAGGAGAGAGGTAACCAGGCGAAGCTGCCCGGACCAATCCAGGAACATCAAAGGAGGGAACAGCGATGAGCAGAAAAATTGCAGTCGGCGTAGTTTTGGGAGCAGTCTTAGCCGTATTTCCGGCCGTGCCCGTTTGGGCCGCGGAGGGAGCGGCAATCGATACCGGTGACACCGCGTTTCTCCTCTTCTCAGCGGCGCTGGTGCTGTTGATGACGCCCGGCCTGGCCTTATTCTACGCCGGCATGGTGCGGCGCAAGAATGTATTGGGAACGATGATGCAGAGCTTCACAGTCATGGGCTTGATCTCGATCCAATGGATTTTGGTGGGGTATTCTCTGGCTTTCGGGCCTGATCACAGCCATCTGATCGGTGGACTCGACTGGATCGGCTTTCAGGGAATCGGTCTCGAGCCCAACCCGGATTATGCCGGAACGATTCCTCATCCGCTCTTTGCCGCGTTCCAGATGATGTTCGCCATCATTACTCCTGCGTTGATCGCTGGGGCATTTGCGGAGCGAATGAAATTTTCCGCTTTTGTACTATTTACCCTGCTTTGGAGCACATTGGTCTATGATCCGCTGGCTCATTGGGTTTGGGGGGTAGGCGGCTTCCTGCGCAATCTGGGGGCACTGGATTTTGCCGGGGGGACCGTCGTCCATATCAGTTCGGGAGTGTCCGGGCTGGTGATTGCGGTTATGCTCGGCAAACGCCGGCAGGCAGGAGATTCGATGCTCCCCCACAATGTACCGCTGACTGTCCTCGGAGCCGGTTTGCTCTGGTTCGGCTGGTTCGGATTTAATGCCGGCAGCGCGCTGGCGGCCAATGGGCTGGCGGCCAACGCTCTGCTGGTGACCAACACTGCTGCCGCCGCCGGTGCGATTGCCTGGGCGGGAGCGGAGTGGCTGCAGCACCAAAAACCGACCGTACTGGGAACTGTCAGCGGCGCGGTCGCCGGTTTGGTGGCCATCACCCCAGCCGCCGGATTTGTCGGGCCGGCGGCGGCGATTCCGATCGGATTCCTGTCCGGTTTGATTTGTTATGTGGCGGTGGCAGTGGTCAAACCGCGCTGGGGGTATGATGACTCGCTGGATGCATTTGGCATCCATGGCGTGGGCGGGACTTGGGGGGCGCTGGCGACCGGGATCTTCGCTACCCGGGCGGTCAATCCGGCTGGCGCTGACGGATTGTTGGCGGGTAATCCGGGCTTGCTGTTCACCCAGCTGGAGGCAGTGGTCATAACCGTCCTCTTTGCGGTCGGCGCCACTTGGCTCATTGTCAGAATCGTCCGGATGATCTGTGGGGTGCGGCTGACCGCCGAACAGGAAAGCACCGGACTGGACCTCTCCCAGCATGGGGAGGGGGCATACGGAACCTATGCCGATCCGGGTTTGGACCGGGGAGATCTGCGGCATGCCTTGCTGGTTTCAGAATAGGAAGCTGCTCTTGTCATAAACCGGGATTCTTGATTATAATATGAGCGTAGTACAGTAGCTTCGATCGGCCCGGGATTCCCCGGGCCGATTCATAAATCAATCCGATCGCAATCGGGCTTGGACAGTAGGATGGTAGCATGGCCAAAGGATCAGCCTATGCACTCCGCTGGGAGTGCTTTTTGTTTGGTCGACGCTCCTTCCTGGTTCATGTCTCGGGAAGGAGGGAAACTGTCGGATCGTGCTGAAGGAATGCAACCGAAGCAGTGGCTGCGGAGAAGGATGGTAGGATGGAGGGAAATATCATGGCCAATACCCAGGCAGTATTGAAAGCTGAAAGAATGCGAATCGAAATCCCGATCATTGGCGGCCCCTTTGACCGCTTGACTTCGGTATTGGAAGAATTCGAGCCGGGCGAACCCGGTTTTGTTGTTCGTCCCGAACAATGCGGGGTTGCCCCCCGGACGGTTACTCAGCCGGTTGAAAGGGAAGTGGAAGTGACCGTCCCGGCCCGGCTGCATTTGGCGGTTCTGGACATGAATCGTTTCAGCCCCGACCGGGTCGGAGGGGGCGGTATCGGTCTCGGCATCGGGATCTACTTCCATGTCCGAGTGCGGGCTACCCAACGCCCGGAGATAATCGTGCGCGGGGAGCGGCCGCTGATTGTCAAGCATTTTGCCCATGTTCTCAAAGAGGTGCTGCAATATCCGGGTGGATTTGAAATTGAACTACATGATCACAAACGCCGCCATGTCGGTCTGGGCTCTTCTTCCGGGACGATGAGCGCCGCTTGTATTGGGATCAACGAAGTCCTGGGCCGCCCCTTTAACAATCGTGAACTCAGGCGGATTATTGGGTACAACGCTTGTGAAGAAAGCCCTTCCGGCAACAATTACCTGATTCGAACCTTCGAAACCGGCATCGGCTCGATGGTCGGAATCAATGGCGGATTGGTCCTGGGCTCGGACGATGCCGAGCTGGTCTATCGCATACCGCTCCCCAATACTAAAGTAATTATGGTCATTCCCGATGTTCCCAGTCTCGAAGATGAATATACCGGGAAAGACACCGCTGCCGACGCGGAGGTGGGGCTGCTACTGCGCCGGGCCCGCTATCTCGATGCCCGGCAGTGCAACACCAAAGCCCATGTCATCCTCCTCGATCTTTTGCCGGCGATGGTCAAAGGCAACATCGAGGCTATCGGCGAC
>Ga0302252_1000692_pt1 | contig 25995 bp, 10 predicted proteins | sample AAG_RA_Leu_MG_FD_193511 | JGI IMG/M metagenome (GOLD analysis project Ga0302252, IMG submission 193511) | Enriched activated sludge microbial communities from anaerobic digester in WTTP, New Holstein, Wisconsin, United States - AAG_RA_Leu | ecosystem: Engineered > Bioreactor > Anaerobic >... | reverse complement strand
CAAGCGACATTGCCCTCACCCGGTTCTGGGTCTCCGCCATCATCTGTTTGACGGAGGGATCCGTCGAGTTGCGCATCTGGAGGTTTGTCAGGCTGATGATGATCTGGAGGTTGTTCTTGACCCGGTGGTGGATCTCCCGCAGGAGGATGACTTTCTCGTCGAGCGAGGCCTTGATTGCAGCCTCGTCCGCCTTCTGCCGGGTGATGTCATGGGCCGAGACGATGATCCGGTCCGGTGTATTCCCGCATCCACTGACAACAACCGCATGGACCGAGAGCGGGGTACGGTGCCCGTCCGTATGCCGGATGCGGACAAAGTTCTCGATCGATCCTTCTGCAAGGAGGCGGGCAAAGGCCGTCTCAAGGGTGCCGTCATCCTCGAGGTACCCGAAGTACTTCTGGCCAAGCAGTTCTTCGCGGGGAATGCCGGTCAGGATCGTTCCGGCTCCATTGATGTCGAGGATGCGCCCCTCCATATCAAGGACGACCATCAGGTCGGGATTGGCCTCGATGACGGACCTGGTATAGGCAAGCGCGTCCTGCGCTTCCTGTTCGGCATATTTCCGCTGGATTACCTCGTCCTGCAGTGCCTGTGTGCGTTCCCTGACGATCTTCTCAAGACCGGCGTTCATCCGGGCAAGCTCGGCCTCCGTCTCCTTGATGCGGGTGATGTCCCGCATGGACTCGATTGCGCCGGTGATCTCCCCTTTCTCATCAAAGAGCGGAGAAGCGACCAGGGAGAGCACGATCTCCTTTCCTGATTGCAGGGTTGCCGTTGTCTCGGCCGTGAGCGTGGACCCCTCACGGCGGATATTGAGGTAGTCCATGCGGCCGGCGTCCCGGTCCGGGTGCAGGACGAGATCGATGAGGATCGGGCGGGGGCGACCGTAGAGCCAGATGCTGTACACGTAGTTGCCCCTGCCGATGATGTCCTCGGCCGGCATTCCGCTCAGTCTCTCGATGGCCCGGTTCCATGCCAGCACCTTCCCCTCACGGTCGATCACGATCGTGGGATCGGGCAGGAAACTGATGATGTCGGCGAAGAGCTGGCGGGACCGGCGGATCTCCGCCTCCGCTGCCCTGCGCTCCGTGATGTCCCGGACCACCGAGAGGATGACCTTCTTCCCCAGGAGGGTGACGATGTGGGCATTGATCTCGACTGGAAAAACAGTCCCGTCCTTTGTCCGGTGCTCTGTTTCGAACGTGGCATGACCGACCGTTTTGAGCTCTTCCAGGATCCCGCCAAAGGGCCTGCTGAACGTCTCAGTATTAATGTCAAGCGGCCCCCTGCCGAGCAGCTCGTCCTTGGAGTAATGGAGCATCCGGCAGGCGACGGCGTTCATGTCGATGAACCTGCCGGGACTCCCGTCATCATTCAGTTCAGCGATCTCAATTGCATCGTTCGCATTGTCGAAGATCTCCCGGAACTTCTGTTCACTCTCCCGGATTGTCTTCTCCATCTGCCGGCGTTCGGTGATGTCCCGGATTATTCCCAGTGCGTCATCATCGCTGAGAGGGACCAGCCGCGCCTCGTACTGGCGCTTTCCGGCAGGAAGATCAAGTTCATAGTCGAACTGCCGGGGGATCTTCGTCTCAAGAGTCATCGCAACGTTCTGGAGGATCGTATCTGTAGTCTCGGTGCCGAACCCGGAATCGCGGACATTTGTTCCGATGATACGGTCGGCCGGAACGGCAAGGAGGGCGGGGTCAGGAACCCGGTAGTCCCGGTAGATGCCGTCCCGGGAGATGATAAACATCATATCCGGGATGGCCCTGAGCAGGGTGGCGCTCCGGTGCTCGCTCTTTTCAAGGGCTTCCTCGGCCTTTACCCGTTCGGTGATGTCAAGGACCAGTCCTTCGTAATGGGTGATATTCCCGGCAGGGTCCCTGCGGATATGCGTGTAGTCTTCGACCCAGAAGATGGTGCCGTCGTGACCGAAGATCCGGTATTTCTGGATATAGTCATCAATACCATGGCTGCTGTTGTATTCCACTTCAGCGGACACCTGCGCAAGGTCATCCGGGTGGATGATCCCGCTGAACTGTATCCTTCCCGAGAGGAAATCATCCATAGTATAGCCGAACTGGGAGATGTTCCCGCTCACCATCTCCACCGGCCAGTTCTCCTCCGCCTTCCAGAGGAACGCAACCGCCGGGCTCGTGTTGATGATCCGGAGCTGTTCCTCCTGGACCCGGAGAAGAGTGCGGATCCGGTCCTCGTCGGCTTTCCGGTCACTGATGTCACGGATCGTCCCCTGGTAGCCGATAACCGTTCCGGCTGCATCATGGCGGACAGCCGATGATATCAGGGTATGGATGACAGTCCCGTCCTTCTTTTTCATATCGACCGGGTATTCGAACGAGAACCCGTTTTCACGGACAGATTTCAGGTGGGCTGTCCGTTCATCCGGGTTCGCGTACAGGGCCAGTGCGTTCGTGCCCAGCAGGTCCTGCCGGCTTTCATACCCGAACATCCTCACTGCAACGTCATTGACATCTTCCAGGGTCCCGTCTGCTGTCGTAATGAACACGCAGTCCTGCGATGTGGAGAAGAAAGTCCGGTACTTCTCCTCGCTTTTCTGCAGTGCCTCCTCGGCAGTCTTCTTCTCCGTGACATCCTCGTAAACTGCTACAATCTCACCGGACGGCAACCGGTAGACATGGTTCTCGCGCCACCCGGAAATACGGCCGTCCGCATAGAATGAGACCGGGTAATCCCGGGGGACACCGTCCTGCCACACGGTCCTGAATACCTCAAGCAGCCCGAAATCCGCAACACCCGGAAATATTTCGGTAATCCGGCGCCCGAGAATGTCCTCGTTTTTGACATTTTCGATCATTTCTCCGGCTCGGTTCAGGTCCCTGAAGATAAAATCACGGCCAGAATCGACAGCCTCGAATACCGCAACACCCGAGCTCATGGTATTATACAGGTGCCGGAACCGTTCCTCGCTGTCCTGGAGGGCCTGCTCTGACTTTTTCCGCTCGGTGATATCAAAAAAGGCCCCGATCAGACCGGCAACGGAACCATCCCTGTCGAAGAACGGCGCCTTGGTGAAGATGACATCGTGACGCGATCCGTCCGCGTACTGGACCTGTGTTTCGTAGGTCTGCGGCACAGGATTCTCAAAAACCTGCCGGTCAGCCTCTGTATACCGGTCCGCGAGGTCTTTGGGGGAGATGTCATAGACGCTTTTGCCGACAAGATCCTTGCGTTTGATCCCGATATAGTCCTCAAACGGCGGATTACACCCGAGATACCGGCCGGATTTATCCTTGAAAAAGACCGGCATCGGGAGCGTATCGAGCATCGTTAAAAGGAATCCTGCGCTCTCCTGCGCCCGCAGCTCTGCATCTTTCTGTGCGGTCACATCCCTGCCAAGGGCAATGTAACCGGTTGTCTTCCCGGCATTGTCCTTCAGGATGCGGGTGTTCCAGGCAATGGTTTTGGTCGTACCATCGGCACACCGGATGATGGTCTCGAAGTTCTCGAGATACCGGTCGCTTGCGGTGATCCGGGTGATCTCTGCGGTGATCTTCCGCCGGTATTCCGTATCCGGGTACATCTGTTTCCAGACCCCCTTTTTGCCCACAACATCAGAAGACCTGTACCCGCTGATCTGCTCGGCAGCATTGTTCCAGACAAGGATGGACCCGTCCAGCGCAAGAACCGCGATCCAGACATTTGCATTTGCGATCACGCTCTCCTGGAACTGCTGCATTGTCTGCTGCTTTTCCTGGACGGTTGCCAGACGTTCGGACAGGTAAGCAATGATAACGGCAATACCGATGAAGACCGAGACGCGGAAGACCACACCGGAGATAACCTCCCCGTCCCCCGGGGCGAACAGGAGTGAGAGTGCCAGGTACCCGAATGAAAGGAGCGCTGCTCCATATGCTCCCTTCCACCGGTAATGATAGGCCATGAGGACAATGGGGAAGTAATAGACATGCATGAAGATGATGGTGATACCCTGGGCAAGGCACCACCAGGTCAGGAGAAGGACGGCTGCTGAGAGTACGAGAACAGCGGAGAGCCAGATAGTCTCCGTGATACGGAATTCCGGTGCCTGTACTCCGGTCAAGTCTTCATCACCTCACGCCTTGCTGTGCAGCAGCATGGTAAACCGCGTTCCGCCCGCCCGGTCAAGCTCCACGGTCCCGTCCATCTGGTCGACAAGGGTGTTCACCAGCCGCAGGCCAAGCGACTGGGTGTTCTTCCAGTCAAGTTCCGCAGGGATCCCGATCCCGTCATCAGCATAGATGACGGTGAGGTTCAGGCCCTCCTGGCGGACCGTGACCGATACCGTCCCTTTCCTCCCCTCGGGGAAAGCGTACTTCAGCGAGTTGGAGATGAGTTCATTGATGATGAGACCGAGCGGGATTGCGGTATTGATGTCAACACTGACTGCCTGGATGTCGAGCTGGAACCGGATGCCCCGGCTCTTGGCATCGTAGAACTGGAAGAGGCCGTTTGCGAGGAACTTCACGTAGTCCTCAAGGCTGATATGCGAGATGTCCTCGGCCCGGTAGAGTTTCTCGTGGACAAGCGCCATTGCCTTGACCCGGTTCTGGCTCTCCCGGATCGCGGCAAGCGTCTGCTCATCCCGGATATACCGGGACTGGAGGTTTAAGAGGCTTGCAATGATCTGGAGGTTGTTCTTGACCCGGTGATGGATCTCCTTGAGGAGCATGCTCTTCTCTTCAACCGAGGCCTTGAGTTTCGTCTCGGCTTCAAGGCGCTGGGCATTCTCCTCTTCAAGGGCTTCATTCGCCCTGGAGAGCGCCTCGGTCCGGTCCTTCACCCGCTGTTCGAGGACCGTGTTGAGGGAACGGATCTCGGACTCCATCAGCCGCCGGTTGGTGATGTCGATGTTGACACCGGTCAGGCGCCGGGGCACTCCGTTCTCGTCATAATCGACGATCCTGCCCCGGCTCAGGAACCAGAGCCAGGCACCGTCCCTGCTGAGAAGCCGGTACTCGGCCTCGATGAACGGCTGTTTCTCATCGATCTGCTTCTGCACCATCGGGAGTATGTTCTGCCGGTCATCAGGATGCATGAGCCCGACCAATGATTCATGGGTTGCAGGGAAATCACCGGGCCGGTACTCCAGGATCGTGTAAAACCGGTCGCTGAAGATCGCCTTTCCGGTCTTCAAATCCCAGTCCCACGATGCAATATCCGCACCTTCGAGCGCAAGGCGGAGCCGCTCTTCGCTGTCGAGGAGCGCCTGTTCCATCGCCTTCCGATCGGTGATGTCCTGGTTCGCTCCATAGGTTTTCACCGTCCTGCCCGCAGCATCCTTGACAACCGAGTAGCGTACAACGATCGTCCGTATCTTCCCGTCACGGCGGATGATCCGGTGCTCGATCTGGGCAACATAGTCCGAATCGGCAGTCTCAACGGCTTTTTGGGTTTCCTGCGCAACGAGTTCCTGCTCTTCCGGGGGGATAAACCGTGTCGCGTACTCCTGTGCAGCCATCGTATACCCGCCTTCCCGGTCTGCAGTCGTTGCGTACAGGTCATAGAAGCGGTCGTTGAAGGTGAAAATCGCCGAGAGGACATCAAGCTCCCAGTACACGATGTGAGCAAGGTCCATGGCATCGTCCAGCTGGATCCGGTTCTTCTCGAGCGCTGCCTGTGCATGCCTGTGATCGGTTACGTCCCGGGCAATGCTGATGACAGAGATTACCTGGCCTTCCGGTGAGAACTCCGGCACAAGGCGGGATTCAAAGAACCGGTCCTCCCCCGCAAAGGAATAGACAAATTCCAGCGTTGTTGGTTGGCCGGAGGAAAAAACCTGATCCAGTTTTTCATCCCAGTGGGCAACGAGCTCTTCCGGCATGCCGATATCGCGGTTGGTTTTTCCATAATAGAACTCCGGGGGATGGCCGGTGATCTTCCCGATTGCAGCATTGATGAAGATATGGCGGTGGTCCCGGTCGAACCGGGCAATAATATCCGGAACTGTTTCGGTAAGGGTCCGGTACCGCACCTCGCTCTGCTGCAGGGCCTCCTCTGCCTGCTTCCGCTTGGTTATATCCTCGTGAACCGCGATCCAGACCTGCCCGAACTGGGGGTGGACGAACGCGGAGACCGACGCCTGGCAATGAACCGTTATACCGTCCTTCCTGATATTGCGGACTTCCCCGCTCCAGACGCCTTTTTCCACGAGCTGTGCCCGGATCGCTTCCACAACATCTTCGGGGGTCCGGCCCTCACCCGGTGCATTGATGACCGCGATCTCCCTGCCGTCAAGTTCACCCGGGGTATAGCCGAACATGATGTTGAAGCGGGGATTCGTGTACACAATCGTGTTGTCACTGGCGCGGACCATGCAGACTCCCTCGTACATCTGGTCCAGGATCTGGCCCTGTGCACGGAGCCGTTCTTCGGCCTGCTTTAGCGCGGAGATATCGATGCAGACCCCGCTCATCCGTACCGGCGTATTCTCCGGGTTATATACCGTGGTGCCACCGGCCCCGATCCAGCGCATGGTGCCATCCGTGAGGACGATGCGGTACTCGTTCCAGAGATAGGTATGATCCTTCACGGACTGGTCGATCCGGGCCATTGCGGGTGTCCGGTCATCCGGATGGAGCGCGGCAAGCCAGGATTCGAATGTTGCAGGAGTGCCGGGCGGAATACCGAAGAGCTCGTAGAACTCCGGCGACCATGTGAGCGTTCCGGTCGCCATGTCCCAGTCCCAGGTCCCTGCTTTTGCTGCACGGAGCGCCATCCCCAGCCACTCGCGGGCTTCCGCTGCTGCTTCTTCCGCCTGCTTCTTATCGGTCACGTCCTCGTAGATGGCAACGATCTCACCGGACGGGAGTTTATAGACGTAATTCTCGCGCCACCCTGCGATGCGGTGATCATGGTACTGCGTGACCGGGTGTGATTCCGCGATACCGCTCCGGAATACACGCCGGAATATATCGAGGAGCCCGAACTCCTCAACACCGGGAAAGACCTCCCTTACATTCCTGCCGATAACATCTTCCCGGCGGACATGCTCGATCCTCTCCACGGCCCGGTTGATATCGCGGAAGACGAACTCATCACCATTCCCGGTGACGGCATAGACTGCAACGCCGGCTCCCATATTGTCGAAGAGTTCACGGAACCGGTTCTCGCTCGCCATGAGCGTTTTTTCCACCACTCTCTGCCGGGTAATATCCGTGACCCCCGCCAAGGCTCCGGTGAAATTGCCGAGCTCATCGAACATCGGTGATGTATTCACAACAGTAATTATCCGGGAACCGTCCTTTTTTACAAACTCAAAATCATGCTGTTCCGTAATTCCCTGCCGACGGCGTTCCATCAGCGTAACAGCCACGGATTTGCCGTCATCATCCATGAAGGCGAAAAGCGGTCTGCCGGTCATCTCTTCGACCGAGTAACCAAGCATCTGTGCCATCTGCAGATTGGCAAATGTCGTTACTCCGTCCTGGTCGATTACCCAGATCCCCTCGTTAAGGTTCTCTAGCAGGGAACGGTATCTCTCCTCGCTCTTGAGGAGATTCATCTCGTTCTGTTTCCGGTCGGTGATATCCCGGATAACCTCGATCGCTCCGGTCACGTTACCCTGCAGGTCGTAGAGGCGCGTTGCCGTGCCCCAGAGATATGCTCCTTTGCCGCCATACATTGCCGGGATAAATGTCTCGGAGGTGATCCGATCCCCCTCCCGCAGGATATAATCGTACTTCTTCTCGATCTCAGCATCCGCAAGGAACGTGAGGTCAATGAGGATCGGCCGGCGCTCGCCATAGAACGGGATACTGTACGCGTGGTCGCCTCTCCCCAGCATATCTGCCGCAGGCACACCGGTCATCCGCTCGATGGCGTGGTTCCACGCGATGACCCTGCCACCCGTATCGATCGCAAAGACCGCATCCGGGAGGAAGGCGATGATGTCGGCAACCCGTTTCTGCGCTTCCCGCGCAGCCTCCTCCGCCTCCCGGCGGATCCGGATATTTGTCCAGTCCCGGATCGCCCGGCGCGCAATGTGGGGCAGTTCGCGGAACATGGTCGCGGACTTGACCACGTAATCGATCGCCCCCGATTTCATGATCTCAACGGCAAGCTGCTCGTCGCCATGGCTGGTCATGATGATGAGCGGGACGGTCACAAGACCATTGCTGCGGGGCAGGACCTCAAGGCCCCTGCCATCGGGGAGGAGCCAGTCGGCAACAATCAGGTCCACGGGGTCCGTTTCGATGATCCGCGCTGCTTCCCGTACTGAACCGGCTACCGAGACACGGACCAGTTCCGGATCGTCCCGGAATGCCCGGAGACAGAGCTCCTGGTGGGCTGTATCGTCATCGAGAATAAGGATATGAGGGGTCTTTTTCTCCGGCTCTGGTGTCATAGCTGGTCCGTCCCGTCTCGCCCGGCTGCGGGATCACTCCGGCTGTGGTTTTGCATTCCAGCCCAGCCAGTAGAACCCAAGGTCTTTCATCAGGCGGGTGAAGACCTTGAAATCAAGGGGTTTGACAACATAACTGTTTGCGTGGTAATCATAGGATTGTGCAATATCGCTCTCCGCATCGGAGCTGGTAAGGATGACCACCGGGATGCGGAGCAGCGACGGGGTGGTCTTGATCGTTCTGAGCACCTCAAGCCCGTCAATCCGGGGGAGGCGGAGGTCGAGGAGAATGAAATTGGGGCGGGGATTTTTTGCCGTGTCCGCAAACGCTCCCCGCTGGAAGAGATAATCAAGGGCCTGTTCACCATCCGACACATGATGGATCCGGTTTGCCACCTGCTGATCCCGCATCCCCCTGATGACCAGCTCAGCGTGGGCGTCGTTGTCCTCGACCAGGAGGATATGTAATGGTTCGCCGGTAAGTTCAGCCATAGAAATCTCTCTTTTATTTACCCGTTCTTATTGCTATCGGTGCAAGGCTCACCTGAAACCGGCAGCGTGAAGAAGAACGTTGTCCCCTTCCCCGCACCTTCCGACTCCGCCCAGATCTTTCCACCATGCGCCTCGATGATGCGGCGGGCAATTGCGAGGCCGATCCCGTTACCATCGGATTTGCCGTCCAGCTTCTCGAACAGGTTGAAGATACGCTCGAGGTATTGGGGTTCGATGCCCATCCCGTTGTCCTGAACGAAGAAGACAGGGGGCTTTCCAGTATTAAGGACACCGATGCGGATCACGGGGGCTGGCTCTGTTCCACGGTACTTGATGGCATTCTCGATCAGGTTCACCAGGGCCTCACGGAGGCGGACGCGGTCGACATTGACGATTGGTAGTTCCGGGTCGGTCTCGATCCGGATGGTGCTCCCATGGAGAACGGGATTAAGCACATCAGCGGCCTCGCGGGCAATGTCCCCGAACGCAACCGGTTCCTGGGTGCCGATGCTCCTGCCGGCCCGTGACAGCCGGAGCAGGTCGGCAAGGAGGGAGTCAAGAGTGTCAACCGCGACTGTGATGCGGCGGACATGGTTTTCCAGTAAAACCCTGTCACCGCCTCCGATAATATCCTCTTTAAGCAGCCCGGCAAATCCCCGGATGGTGATGAGCGGGCTCCGGAGTTCGTGCGATACGGTGTACGTGAACCGGGCCAGCTCCGCGTTCTTCCGCTCCAGTTCCCGGATCAGGGTCTCCCGTTGCTCCTGGATATCTTTTCGTGCTTCGATCTCCGACTCGAGCTGCCGGACTTTCTTCTCGAGTTTGCGGAAGAGCACCTCGTTATATTCCTGCAGGATCTCCCTCTCATCGACAGGAGTTTTTTCTGAGTCAGTTGCCTTTTTCTGCCGGGCTTCATCGAGGACAGCCCGTACTTCTTTCATGAGCAGGTCCGGCTTGGTGGGTTTGATGATGAACCGGTCGGCACCCAGTTTGAGCGCAAACTGCTCGTCCTTCGGGTCGGTATACGTTGCAGTGTAGACGATGAACGGGATTCCCTTCAGCCCGTCGTCAGATCGCCACTGCCGGCAGAGCTCGAACCCGTCCATGACCGGCATCAGGATATCGGAGATGATCAGGTCGGGCGGCGATCCCCGTGCGCTGTCAAGCGCCTCCTTCCCGTTCCCCGCACGCGTGACCTCGAAGCCGTTCCCTTTCAGGATCGATTCCAGCAGGTAGAGGTTTACAGCATTATCGTCAACGATCAGGACCCTCATCATCCGGTATCTCCCTAGGGGCTGCCCGGCATATACTGCCGGATCTGCTCGACAAAGGTCTTCGGGTTGATCGGCTTCTCGATATACCCGGTGCAGCCCGCAGCAAGCGCCTTCTCGCGGTCGCCGGCCATCGCGTAGGAGGTGAGCGCCACAATCGGCGTTGCTTTCACGTCGGGATTCTTCCGGAGTTCCCGGGCGGTCTCGTACCCGTCCATAATGGGAAGCTGGATATCCAGAAGGATGAGATCGGGCCGTTCCTTCTCCGCAAGGCTGATGCCCTCCCTCCCGTCGTGTGCCCGCGATACGCTGTAGCCCTGAGCGCTCAGAATATAATTGACCAGGTAGAAGTTCTGGTCATTGTCCTCGATATACAGAATCCTGGTTGTCATTCATTCACCCTGTTGTACTGGCAGCAGGAAGCTGAACGTGCTGCCTTTTTTCCATTCACTCTCGACCACAATCGAACCCCCCATGAGCATCACCAGTCGTTTCGATATGGAAAGTCCAAGGCCGGTGCCTTCATATTGCCGTGTATGACTGTCATCGATCTGGGTGAAGGGACGGAAGAGTCTTCCGATATCCTCCGGCCGGATCCCGATGCCGGTGTCCGTCACGCTCACGGCAACATACGATCCCTGCTGACTGCAGGAGATCCTCAGTTCGCCTTTTTCGGTAAACTTGAGGGCATTACTGAGCAGGTTGAGGAGCACCTGCTCGACCCGGCGGCTGTCAGCGCATACCCGGCCTACCCCGGGACCTACCTCAAGGCTGACCGGGAGGCCTTTCCTCGCGGCCATCGGCCGGATCGTCCTGATAACCTTCTCCAGAATGGGCTGGATCTCGATCGGTTCGCACTCGACTTTCATCTGGCCGGCCTCGATCTTGGAAAGGTCAAGAACATCATTGATGAGGGCCAGCAGGTGGTCGGCGCTCGCCGAGACCATGCCAAGCTGCTTCTTCTGTTCATCGTTCAGGGGGCCGGCCAGTTCCTGCTCCAGGATCCCGGTGAACCCGATGATGGAATTGAGCGGGGTCCGCAGTTCGTGGGACATGGTTGCAAGGAACGCGGACTTGAGCCGGTCGGCCGATTCCGCCGCCTCCCGTGCCTCGACCAGCTGGCGGTTGCGTTCGGCAATCAGTGCTGAGAGCCATGCGATGACCAGGGCAATACCGATGAAGACAAGGGTCCGGAAGACGGCGCCCTCTATCACGTCAGCCTGTCCGGCGTTGTGGTTAATAACGAGCCCGAGATATGCCAGGGCAAGGAGCGCCGACAGGCCTGCCCCTTTCCAGCGGTAACGATAGGCGAGGAGGACGATCGGGAAGTAATAGAGGTGCATGAAGATGATGGTGATATTTTGGGAGAGGCACCAGACCGTCAGGAGAAGCACGAAGGCTGATAGGGCGATGATGATGCACTGCCACCCGCGTTCGGAGACCTGTGCTCCGGTCAGGCAGGGGTCGTTTCCGCTCATGCCGGACCCCCCTCCAGCGGAACCGTGAACCAGAAGGTGCTGCCTTTGTGCGGTTCGCTCTCCACCCCGATCTCCCCACCCATAAGGGAGACCAGCCGCTTTGAGATGGAGAGCCCAAGGCCCGTCCCCTCATACTGGCGGGTCAGGCCGGTCTGGACCTGGGTGAAGGGCCGGAAGAGTTTTTCGATGTCTTCGGGTTTCAGCCCGATCCCGGTATCGGTCACGCTGATCTTCACAACCGTCCCCTGCACCGAACACGTAACGAGGATCCCGCCCTGTTCCGTGAACTTGATGGCATTACTGAGCAGGTTGAGGAGCACCTGCTCGACCCGGCGGCTGTCGGCCCGGACCTGACCGATCCCTTCTGAAACATCGAGCCGGAGCGTGAGCTGCTTTGCCTCCGCAAGCGGTCGTACGGTCCGGAACGTTTTGTCGAGCAGCGGGCGCACATCAAACGCCTCGCTTGCGATCTTCAGCTGTCCGGCCTCGATCTTGGAGAGGTCGAGCACATCGTTGATCAGGGCGAGGAGGTGCTCGGAGCTCTCCGAGACCATCGTGAGCTGCTTCTTCTGCTCCTCGTTCAGGGGGCCGGCCAGCTCCTGCAGCAGGATCCCTGAAAACCCGATGATGGAGTTGAGCGGCGTGCGGAGCTCATGGGACATCGTGGCAAGGAACGCCGACTTGAGCCGGTCCGCGGACTCGGCTGCTTCCTTTGCCTGCTCCAGTTCCCGTGTCCGCTCGGCAACGAGTTCCTCGAGGTGATCCCGGTACACTTCAAGTTCGTGCAGCGCCTGCCTCCTCCCCTCCTCCTCGGTATGGATCTTTTCCACCATTGCCCTGAATGAGTGTGCCAGGCTGCCGATCTCGCCTGCGCCGCCGGTATCGATCTCCTGGTCAAGGTTGCCGGTCTCTGCTATCCTCCGGCTCACGTCCGTCAGGTTCGTGAGCGGGCGGATGACGGTGAGGTTGAGGGCCGCGAGGGTGATGACGCTCAGCAGCACCAGGGCAAGGAGGACGAACATCAGGGTCTGGAGGATCGAGGTGTTGATCTTCTGTTCGATGGTACTGAAGGGCACGAAGGTGCCGATCTTCCATCCCAGTTCCGGGGAGGTGTAATACATCAGGTATGTCCCGTTCAGGACCAGTACCCCCTCGTCGCTCGCGAGGAACGCGGGGGTCTGGTCCCCGAGGATGTCGCTGATGTTGCCATACAGCAGCGCGGGATCGCGGGCCGCAAGGATGGTCCCTTCCTGGTCAGTGAGGATCGTCCCGCCCTCGCCAATCCTCCCGACCCGGGAGATGTACCCGGTAAGGTTGACGAGCGTGATGTCGGCACCGACAACCCCGTAAATCCTCCCCTCCGCATCCTGCAGGGGAGTCACGATCCCGATGTTCACATCATCGGTGGTGACCGCCTTGTAGGGCTCGGTCACGGATACCTGTCCGGGGTGCTCCTTAGCAAGGATGTACCATGGCCGGTCACGGGGGTCGTACTGTGTGGGGCGGGCCCGGGGATAGGACCGGACGAACGCACCGTTCTCCCGACCCATGTACACGGAGCTGACATACGGGTGCGATGACTGGTATCCTTTCAGTACTTCGATTATCCGTCGTTCCTCTTCCGTGTAGGAATAGCGGAAGGTGCCCTCCGAGGCGTTCAGGAAGCTGGTGAACCGGGAGTCATTCCGGCTACGGACTTCCTGGTTGAGGGAGAGTTCGACAACATCGTGCCGTGCCTCCGCGATGAAATTGGAGAGCGCGAAATCGAGGTGCCTGAGCTGGCTGATGGTATCTTTCGAGACCGTATCAAGGTTCTGCTTGTGGAGCGAGGCGGGGAGGACTCCGCCAATGAGGACAAGGACCAGGGCTGCGATGAGAAGGTACAGGATCAGGACCCGTGACCGGAGTTTCATGAGTAAGGGGCAATTCTTGTTCCATGCTTATAATCGTTTGCCCCGCCTGAATCATTCCCCCGTACCTCCGACGGTGGCCGTACGGGAGGTGCGGACAGATCACCTTCCGGTTCAGGACGCACCTGGTGCCATCAATGGTAGTGTGAGGGTGAACGTTGTCCCGGATGTCCGGTCAAGATCGAGAGTCCCGTTCAGCTGATCGGCAAGGCTGCTGACCAGACGGAGCCCGAGCGAGGGCGCGTTCTTCCAGTCCATAGTCTCCGGAATGCCGGCACCGTCGTCCATAACGGTGATCCGGACCGACTGGTCGAATTTCTCCCCCCGGACCTGTATCTTCCCTCTCCGCTTTTTGGGAAACGCGTGCTTGAGCGCATTGGAGAGGAGCTCGTTGATGAGAAGCCCGAGGGGGATAGCCCGGTTGATGTCGAACCGGATTCCGGGCATATCCACCTCGAACTTCACCTGCGCCGACCCGATGCCGTAGAACTGGATCAGGCTCGTGCCCATGAACTGTGCATACTCCCCCATATCGATGGACGATATGTCATCGGAGCGGTACAGCCGCTCATGGACAAGCGCCATTGCCTTGACCCGGTTCTGGCTCTCCTCAAGCATGGCAAGGACCGCCGGATCGGCAATATGCCGGGCCTGGGTATGCAGGAGACTTGCCACGATCTGGAGGTTGTTCTTCACGCGGTGGTGGATCTCCTTCAAGAGGAGCTCCTTCTCGCCAAGGGACCTGTTGAGCTCCTGCGTCCTGTCTGCCACCCGTACCTCGAGCTCCGTGTTGAGCCTCCGGAGCTCCTCCTCTGCTTTCCTGCGTTCGGCAACCTCCCCTTCGAGCTGGGTAAGTTTCTTCTCCAGTTTATGGAAGAGAACCTCATTGTACTGACGCAGGAGTTCCATCTCGTTGCCAGGAGATCTCTCCATGGCAGGGACGGCATTTTTTTGCGACTCGGCAAGGACCTCCCGGACGATCCGTACTAGTTCTTCGGGTTTCTGCGGCTTGATCACGAACCGGTCCACGCCAAGATTTTTTGAAAACTCCTCGTCTTTTGCATCCGTATAGGTCGAGGTATAGAAAACCACGGGAATGGCGCGGAGGTCCCGGTCGGCTTTCACCCGGCGGCAGAGCTCGAACCCGTCCATGACCGGCATCATGATATCCGTGATGATGAGGTCGGGCGGGTCCTGCTGTGCCGAGATGAGCGCTTCCGAACCATTATGAACGGGGGTGACCACAAACCCGTTCCCCCGGAGAACCGATTCCAGCAGGTAGAGGTTGACCGGAAGGTCATCCGCAATCAGGATGCGTGCCATTGCGCCTCCATGGAAACGCACCAGGCGGGTGGAGGGGGCCGTGCAAACGGCCGGCAATCCTGGCCACGGCCCGGGCATGCCTTTTTCTTCACGGGACTATCAGCAGGGGAAAATACCGGTTGCGCCCTGATAAAGATTTGCATCTGCCGGGCAGAAATCCGGCGGCATCGCGCAACTGAGCTGTTACGCAGGGGGAAACCGGTACATCCCGGACGGCACGGTGATCTCGAACCGTGCACCGGCCCCATGGACTCCCGTCTCCCGTATGGTCATGCCATAGAGGGAGAGGAATTCCCGGACAAAGAAGAGCCCGAACCTGCCGGTCCCGCCGGGGAACCGTTCGAACAGGGTTGCTTTCTGATCCGGCATGATTCCTTCACCATCATCCTCGCAGATGAGGAGGAGCCCATCGCTCGTCTCCCGGGCAGAGAAACCGATGCGGGTGACATGCTCCCCGTGACGGATAGCGTTGTTGAACAGGTTGTAAAAGACCCGTGTCACCAGGGGATCGGTGAAGATCTCAAGCCCGCGGAGATCACAAGCAAGTGCAATGCTGTGCTCCCGGCTCTGGAGCGACAACTGCAGCCGGAGCGTCTCCTCAACCGGAATCCAGCGCGATTGATCCATGCCCATCTTCTGGTAATCCTTGGTCTTGATGATCAGGTCCTGGATTGTCTGGAGGATCGCCAGCTGCTTTTTAATGAGCGCATCCTGCTCTAGGGGATCCTCCGTATAGCGTATCACATCGGTCAGGCCCCGCAGTGCAGTCACCTTGTTATGGATGTCCTGGTAGGCAACCTCGGTCATGAGCGTAAGCTTCCGGTTGGCAAGAACAATGCGCTCCTCTGCTTTCCGGTGCTCCGCGATCTCGTTCTCAAGTGCCACCATCTTCTTCGTGAGCTTGCGGAAGAGAACCTCGTTGTACTGCCTGAGGGCCTCCATCTCATCGATTGCAGGAGCCTTCGCTTCTCCCCTCTTTCCGGTGGACTCTTCAAGCACCTCGCCAATCACCCGTGCCAGGACTTCGGGTTTCTGGGGCTTGACAATGAACCGGTCCGCCCCGAGGCTCATGGCATACTTCTCGTCGCGGGGATCCGTGTAGGTCGCGGTGTACACGATGAACGGGATGTCCTTGAGCAGGTCGTTCTGTCTCCACTGGCGGCAGAGCTCGAACCCGTCCATGACCGGCATCAGAAGATCGGTGATGACCAGGTCGGGCGGGTTCCGGCGTGCCGCGTCCAGCGCAAGCGCGCCGTCCGGCACCGAAACCACCTCGTATCCCTTTCCCCTGAGGATCGATTCCAGCAGGTACCGGTTCTGTGCATTGTCATCAGCTACCAGGATACGGGTCATAAGGGTGTTCTCACGGGCGCGGATAGTGTCAGTGATTGAATTGTATTTCCAATTATATGATTTATTGTTGATCCGTTTTTTTAAAATAATCCCCCCGGCCTGCCGGCAGGGCCCCGTACCCGCGAGCCGGGCAACCCAAAAAAGATCACCCTGCTGTTCCGGCGGCCTCTGCAACCGGCAGCGTGAAGTAGAACGTCGTCCCCTTCCCCTCGCCTTCCGACTCTGCCCAGATCCGCCCTCCATGGGCCTCGATGATCCGCCTGACGGTCGCAAGCCCGATCCCGGTACCGGGGACCTCCGGGTTGAACCGCTCGAAGAGCCCGAACAGGCGGGGGTGATCCTCATTCTTCAAACCCGAACCATTGTCACGGACAAAGAGTACCGGCCCGTCCTGTCCCCGTACGACTCCCACCGTCACGACGGGACATTCCTGGCTGCCCATGAACTTGACCGCGTTGTCAAGGAGGTTGGTCATCACCTGGATGAGCCGGTCCCGATCGCCCATCACCACCGGAAGATCCGGATCCACGGTCAGCGTGACGCCCCGGTCATGGATGACCGTTTCCAGCAGCATGGTCGCGGCTTTCACGACACCTGATAGCTGGACCGGCAGTGGCGTGCTGACCGTTCTGCCGCTCCGCGAGAGGGTGAGGAGGCTGTTGATGAGGTCCTCGAGTCTTCCGGCCGAATCGGAGATATACTTGATATCGGAAACTGCCCGTGAAGAATCACCGGATTTCAGGTCCTCATCAAGAAGCGCGATAAAGGAGCGGATGGCGATGAGCGGGCTTTTGAGATCATGGGAGACGGTGTAGGTGAACCGGTCAAGCTCGGCATTCTTCCGCGCAAGTTCTGCAATGAGGCCTTCCCGTTCAGCCTCGGCCCGCTTACGCTCACCGATATCGGTGATGAAAACCAGCGATCCGGCCTTTCCCAGGTACACAACCGGGATCGCAGATACCTCCACATCATATTCCACGCCACCCGAAGAGAGGATCTTCTCCTCCTTCCGGGAGACGGGGACCCGCTCATCGTTCAGCATCCGGATCCAGGTGCTGATGGTAGGCCGGGATTCAGGATGGACCCGATCCGTAACAGGGGTCCCCAGGAGGGTTTCGGGTGAAGGGACCCGGAACATGCTGCAGGCTGCCGGGTTCAGGTAGGCAAACACTCCCCCCGACTGGATGAATATAACCTCGGGTGCATTCTCCACCACGAGACGGAATTTCTCCTCGCTCTCCCGCAGGGCGATCTCGGCCCTCCGGTGCTCCGTGATGTCCCTGAATTTCCAGATCCTTCCATAATTCTTCCCGTCCGGGCCCAGAACGGGTGCCGAATATCGATCAAGGATCGTGCCGTCGGTCAGCTCAATGATGTCCTGGCTGGACTCTGATGGGTGGTCATAGAGGTACCTGACTTTTTCATAAAAACCCTGCGGGTCCGTGGTCATCTGCATGACATGGCGGACCTGGCGTGAGTCGTCCGGATCGTCGGCAATTTCCCGGGGGATCTTCCAGAGGTCAATGAGCCGCTGGTTCTGGAGAATTTTCCGCCCGTTACTGTCAACGACAAGGGTGCCGTCAAGGGAGGTCTGGAGCTGGGCTTCGAGAAACGCGGTCTTTTCCCGGATTGCGTTCTCGGCTTCTTTCCTGTCCGTGATGTCCTCCATGTGGACCATGACAAGGTCAGGGGGCACCCAGGCAGCCGTGGTCCGGATAATCCTTCCCGGGAGGAAATGCTCCGAGACCAGTTCTTTTGTCAGCGTGACATGATCCGTATAACACCTCGTGATATCGGAAAGCATCCCTGTCCGGGACGCATAGAGCTCGGAGGCAGTCTTCCCAAGGAACTGGGACGAGCGGCCCCCGGTGAGGGCGACCGCTGCCGCATTGCAGTCGGTAAGGACAAAATCGGCGTCCTGGAACCTCCAGGTGAAGATGGCGAGCGGATTATTCTGGTACTGCTGCCGGAACCTGATCTCGCTCTCGGCAAGCGCCTGCTCCGCCAGCTTTTCAGCCGTAATGTCCCGGGATATGGACCCGAACCGGAACCCGTTTTTGGTCTTCATCGGGACCATGACCTGGCTTGAGATGACCCGCGTCCCGTCCCTGCGCACGGACTCGATCACCTGGGACTGGCCAAAGCCCGTCCTTCCCGTGGCCAGGGCCTCGCGCATGGATTGTTCAAGGTGGTGTTTCAGTGCGGGGGTTTTTCGATCCGGCGGCAGCATCTCCCAGGAGATGTCCCAGACATACCGGCCCAGCGCCTCCTCTTTGGTGATCCCGCTCATCCGTTCACAGGCAGCGTTCCAGTCCGTGATACGCCCCGTCTCATCGTTCAGCACGACCGCGTCCTGCGTGGTCTCGATGAATGTCCGCAGGCGCGACTCGCTCTCGGCAAGCGCCTCCTGTGCCCTCCAGCGTTCCGTGATATCCATAATGGTGCCATGGATCCTTACGGTCCTGCCCCCCTCGGTCACCGGGCTTCCCATCGTGCGGACCCGTATCGTCCTGCCATCGGCCCGGTTCAAATCCGCCTCGATATCGTAGGGGACGCCATCCTCAATGCAGCGGCGGAACGCCTCTTCAATAACCCGGCGGCTCTCTTCCGGGTAGAACTGCAGGTCGGGGTCCAGCGCGGAGGGGCAAAAATCCATCCCAACACCGTGGATCCGGTAGACCTCTTCAGTCCAGGTGACCTTCTGCGTGGCACAATCATACTCCCATCCCCCGAGACCGGAAAGCGCCTGGGTCTCGTTGAGGAGGTCATGGGTTTTCTTGAGGGCAACCTCAGCGTTCTGCCACCCGGTAATATCCGCGTTATACCCCTCAAGGGCCTGGAGCGTCCCGTCCGGCGCAAACACACCCCGCCCGAGTTCGCCGACCCAGTGGACTGAACCGTCGCGGTGGATAATCCGGTACCGCAGCTGGTAGGGACGGTGTGCTGCAACGGCAGCCTGCACGCCGTCCCACACGTACTGCCGGTCGTCCGGGTGGATGAGGTCGCCGTATGCAACACACCGCTTGGCAACAAACTCTTCCGGTGTAAAACCGGTCAGCGGGATGCACCCTTCGCTCACATATTCGAGGGTCCAGTCAGGATCATTCCGGCACCGGTACACCATACCCTGCAGGCTTGCAATGAGCGTGGCAAGCCGCCGGTTGCTCTCTTCGAGCGCTGCGGTTGCAGCCTTCTCGGCGGTCACATCCTGCGCCACGGAAGCAACCCTGAACCCGTTCGGGGTTTTTATCGGGAAGATCCTCTGGCGTGTGGTGAACCGGGCGCCATCGGGCCGGAGGGCCTCGACAGTATGGGGTTCGGAGTAGATGCTTACACCGGTTGAAAGCATCTCCCGCATCGACCGCTCGATTGCCATGCGGCGGGCTTCGGTACGGTGCTCAGGCAGAGCCATAGCGATGGTGACATCCCAGATGTTCCGGCCGAGCGTCTCCTCCTTCCGGAGACCGGTGATCCGTTCGGATGCCGGGTTCCACTCAATCACCTTCCCCTCTTCATCAACAATGACCACCGAATCACCGGTTGCCTCGATGAAGGACCGGAGCCGGGACTCGCTCTCAGAGAGTGCCCGTTCCAGGTCCTTGCGTGCCGAGATGTCCCGTACCATTGCCTGGAGGAGCACCTGCCCGTTCAGGACGAAACTGTTGAGTGCCACCTCGGCATCGAATACTGTGCCGTCCTGGCGGGTGTGCTTCCAGTAGAAGGATTGCGGCGTCCCCTCAAGGGCCGCCCGGATCTTCACCTGAACCCGCGTATCCGAACGCTGCCCGTTTGGCTGGATTTCCGGGGAAAAGTCCAGGGGGGAGTGCCCGAGTATTTCATCACGGGTGCACCGGTACATCCGCAGCGCTGCCGGGTTGCAGTCAAGGAACGTGGTCTCGTTCATGATGATGACCGCATCATCGGCCCGTTCAAAGAGGGTTCGGTACTTCTCCTCGCTCTTCTGCAGGGCTTCCCGGGCATCCCGGCGTTCAGCCAGGTACACGACAATGGCCGCGATACTGATGAACATCAGTGCCCGGAAAACTGCGCCCTGGAAAACATCGGCATCCCCGGGCACCAGGAGGGCGACCAGTGCAAGGTACAGGACGCTGAGGAGGACCGAGAGCCAGAACCCCGTCTTCCGGTAATGATAGGCAAGGAGCAGGATCGGGAGGTAGTACAGGTGCATGAAGATGATGGTGATGCCCTGCATCAGGCACCAGACCGTCACGAGCAGCACGGTGCACGAGAGGGCAAGGAGAACAACGCTCCAGGTTTTTTCCGTGATCGCAAAATCAGTCCGCATGGCCGGGTCCCTCCAGGCTGCCAGCCCCCGCGAGCCCCGGGAGCGTGAACAAGAACGTCGTCCCCTTCCCCTCGCCCGAGGATTCGGCCCAGATCTTCCCGCCGTGGAATTCGATGATGCGGCGGGTGATGGGGAGACCGATGCCGGTCCCGAACCTCGTTACATCGAGCCGCTCGAAGAGGTTGAAGATCCGCTCCAGGTACCGGGGATTTATCCCGATACCATTGTCCTGCACAAAGAAGACCGGTTTTTCCCGTCCTCCCCTGAATCCGATCCGGATGACCGGCTGCTCCTGGTTCCCCATAAACTTGATTGCATTCTCGATGAGGTTGATGAGGACCTCACGGATCCGTGCACGGTCCACAACTACGTCGGGCATGTCGCGGGCGATCTCGACCCTGACGTTCTTCTCGGCAAGCGATCCTTCAAGGAGGTCAACGGCTTCCCTTGCAAGGGTGGAGAACGGCACCGTTTCCGTGGGATTTGCGATCTTCCCGACCCGGGACAGCTCCAGGAGATCGGCAAGAAGGTTCTGCATCGTCTCGGCAGCAGCCACGATCCGCTGGATATCGTGGTTCAGCTGGACCGTATCTCCGGCCTGGGCATCGCTCTCGATCATTCCTGCAAAACCCCTGATGGTGATGAGCGGGCTCTTCAGGTCATGGGAAACCGTGAAGGTGAACCGCTCGAGCTCGGCATTCTTCTGTTCCAGTTCCTGAATGAACTTCTCCTGCTGCAGCTGCAGGTCCTTCTCAGCGGTGATATCAGAGAAGATCGTGGCAAACTGCCCTTTTTTCGGACAGTACACCCTCACGTCAAACCACCTGCCCAGTTCATGGCTGAAGTTCTCATACCGTTCCGGATTCCCCTGGAGCGCAACACGACCATAGGTCTCGATCCAGTACGGTTCCGTGCCGGGCAGGACCTCACGGACGGTACGGTTGACGATCTCTGCACCCGAAAGGCCGGTCATCTTCTCGAATGCCTCGTTCACCATCAGGAACCGGTAATCAACGGGTTTATTGTCACCATCGAGGATGATCTCGTGGAGGGCAAACGCTGCGGTGATATTCTCGAAAAGGTCGCGGTATTTCTCCTCGCTTGCACGGAGGTCTTCCTCAGCACGCATGCGCTCCGTGATATCGACCCACTGGCACACGACATTCGTAAGATCGCCCCCTGCGTCCAGGATGGGAAAGAGGGAGACATCGATGAACATGTCCCGGGCACCGGCGAAATCGACATCCCCGGCATCCGCGGCCTTCCACGGGATACTGAAACGCGCCGGGGCATGATCTGAGAACACCGCCCGAACTGCGGGCATGACACCCTGCTCTTCGAGATTTTTATCCTTCAGGACATTGTATTTTCCGATAATATCATCCGGTGCAAGGTGTATAGCCTGGCAGAGGGCGCGGTTGACCCGGGTAACGGTTCCCTCATGATTACAAATCCACATGGAGAAGGGGCTCATGTCGATGACCATATCAAGGAACGCTTTTGCGGATCGGATCTCTTCTTCTGCTCGCCTGCGGTCAGTGATGTCATTCAGCGTCCAGAACCCGAACACGGAAAGGTCCGTGTAACGGAACTCAACCTCCTTCACGGTGCCATCACGACAGGTAACGAGGGTGGAGCGGGGCTGGCTGGTGATATTTTGGGATGCCTCGGCGTACATTTCTGCAATGAGGCCCATCATTTTCTGCCGGAATGCCGGGTCGGGATATACCTGCGTGGCCCAGACAGCAAGGGAGGGCGTTGTTTCCAGGGTATACCCCGTGATCTCGGTGAACGTCCGGTTATAATAGATGATAGTCTCGCCACCGGCATCCCGCCGCGTCATTGCAATGCCAACAGGCAGTTGCTCGACCAGCGTGCGGAACCGGGTCTCGCTTTTTCGGAGCGCTTCTTCTGCGGCCATCTTCCGGATCGTGTTACCCAGTTCCCGGGCAACAGACAGGAGCGTTGCCGTCTCATCATCCGTTATGACATGCCGTTTTTTACTGATGACATTGAGGGAGCCGCTGATCCGGTCTCCGGAATACAGGGGGACACTGACGACCGAGCGGAATCCGGTCTTCTGTGCAAATTCCGGGGAGATTTGTTCGTAATTGTTGGAGATGATCGGCTTGCCTTCATTAAACAGGGCGTCGTACCGCGGTGAATGGATTGATACGGTCCTGACCTGGTCAAGGAACTCTTCGGGCAGGTTACGGGAATGCGCAACCGATGCAGTTCCGGTTGCCGGGTCAATAATATAGATCCCCCCGGCATCAAATTCCATCAGCTCAAGCGTATTATCGAGGACATCACGGAAGAGTTCTTCCTGGCTTCCGGCACTGTTTGCAATGGAGATAATCCGGTTAAGGATCGAGAGGGTCCGGGTCTGCTGGGTCAGGACCTCATTCATCCGGGTAATACTCTCTTCTGCTTTCAGGCGCATGGTGATGTCAATCCCGACACCCACAAAGAAATCGGGTTTCCCACCTCCCTGTTTTACGGGCCTCCCGTGCCATTCAACCATGAAGACCTTATTCGATTTACTGACAATCCGGTTCACGTTGATATTGGATCTTCCCTCCCGGGTAATCTCCGTGAAAATCCGCGCCAGGTTCTCCCGGTCACTGACAGGAACAAACGTTGAAAGGTAATCTTTGCCCCGTACCTCGTCAAGGGTGTATTCCAGCGCTTCGAGCAGGGCACGGTTCATCATGATGACCCGGCCATCCATCCCGATCGCAACATAATAGGTCGGGGAAGATTCGATCAACAGGCGGTTGAATTCCTCCACATCGCGAAGTGCCGTTTCTGTGAGGCGGAGGCTGGTAATATCCATAAACGTCCCGTCAATACGCAGGGGCCTGCCCGCATCGTCCCTGACCAGGTGGGCACTCGCAAGGAAGGTGACAGGATCCCCCGTTGCCGTCCTGGCATTTACGGGAAAATTCCGGACATACCCGTCCTCCTGGAGGTGTGCAAGGTATACCTTGCGCTCGTCCGGATTCCTCCAGAAATCCGGTAGCGACAGGCCTTTCTGGTCCCGTTCTGCGTCAAACCCGAGGATCCGGTTAAACGCCATGTTATGTTCAAGCACGATACCCTCAAGGGTACAGCTGTAATACCCCTCATCAAGAAGTTTCAGCGTCTCGCGGAACTTCTGCTCGCTTGCCCGCAGGGATTCCTCAGCCAGCTTCTGCTCGGTAATATCGATGATCGTCCCTTCTGCAGCCTGGCGGTTCTCATCGAACCGGGCAGAGAACTGCGCCCAGAACTCCTGCCCGGTCTTCTGGTTCCTCAGGAGGATTTCCCGGTCATCGATATGCCGGTTCTCCCTCAGAATACGGCCAATCTCCAGACGATCCTGCGGGTTTACGTAGAGGTTGAGGACATCCTTCCCTCTGGCGTCCTCCACGGAATCAAACCCGGCAAGGTCCGCATAGCGTTTGTTACAGGCGATGACAGTCCCGTCTTTGAGACTGGTCTCAAAGAGCCCGACCAGCGCATACTCGTACAGGTTCCGGTACTTCCGTTCGCTCTCAAGAAGCGCCTTCTGCGTCCGGGCAATCTCCTCGTAATTCGCCCGCAGTTCCTCCTCGGTCGCGGTTATCTCCTCATAGGCAGCTTCGAGATCGGTGGTTTTCAGGAGGAGTGCCTTCTCTGCCTCCTTCCGGGCCGTAATGTCCTGGAAGAACCCGAATACCCGGTGCTTTTTGGGATCGAACCTCCCGATGGTATGGACTGCCCGCCGGTTCCCCTTTGCAGTCAGGATCTCGAGATCGAGATCGAAGGGTTCACCATATTCGATTGCCTGCTTTACTGCTTCCCGGATGATGGGCTGCGACTCGGGAGTGTAGAATTGGATCCCGGTTTCTGCATCCGGTTCAAAGGAGGGATCGACCTCGTGGATGCGGTACACCTCCTCGGTCCAGACCAGCCGGTTTGTCAGGGTATCTATCTGCCAGCCCCCGACACTCCCCACCCGCTCCATATCAGCGAGCAGCTGGCGGTTCTGGCGGAGTGCCTCGTCCGCCCTGCGCTGCGCTGCTTCGGCAGTATAGAGTTCCTGGTAATGGTGTTTTTGCCGGCGTTGCCAGAAGATGCCGGCAAGAATGACCGCACCGGCAAGAGTCCCTGCAATGAGGAACACGATGAGCCCCGACCGGGATCGCCATGGAGCATAGGCTTCGGAGGTATCCACCTTTGAGACGATGTACCACGGGGAGTCCTGCACCGGTTCCAGCACCGAGAGGACCTCGATACCCCGGTAGTCCAACCCGGTGAAGGCCCCGGTAGTCCCGAGCACCGCCATTACGGCAGGCACTTCGGTCTCGGCTAAGGGGATCGTCAGGTTGAGGGCCGTACCGTTCTGGTGCCGGAGGGTGTTCAGGAACAGGACATGGTCCCCCTCCCGCTCGACCAGCAGGGTCTCGGCGGTCTCGCTCGGCACCGGCCAGGACTGGACCAGCGGATAGAGGTGGCTCTCCGGGTCGATGGTCATAACCAGCGCACCGGCAGCATCGGCCCCGCTGCCATCCCGGACCATCAGGGGTGCAATGACATCCATACGGGGTCTCTTGTCATGGTCTGAACGGTACAGGTCGGTCATGACGGCATTGCCACTCCCGAATGCCTCGGATATCCGGCTCCGGGTTACCGGGGAGGACTGGTCTGTCCGGTTACTCAGGCACATGACAACAACCGAACGGGAATCAACAAGGCAGATATCCGTATACTGGCCGGAAGAGGTGATGCCGGCAAGCCGGGAGCGCATTTTTGCATCGGCCTCCGGGCTCCGGGAATTGAGATATGCGGGAATTTCTTCACTGAAATAGGTGTTTGCGGCTATCTGCACTGCATCGTGAAGCCGTTCCGCACGCCACTGTTCGATCAGGTCTGTCTTCAGGACGGCAATGGTTGTCAGCTCGTCCGTCACCTGCCCTTTGAGCTGCTGTTCCTGCGACTGGTAGAAGAGGGCGCCGGCAGCAAGGATGGTAGCGACGAGAAGGAAGAACGCGAGGATCGCACTCCACGAGATCCCACCGGGGACCTCATCTGCGGGCGGCATAGCGTGAAATTTTGCAGGGTGATTAATAAAACTTGCTGTAATTTCATATCCGGAATTTCAGAATACTGCAAATGGATTGTGAACGGGAGAACGGGGGGAAGGGGACAATCTCTGCCGTGGACGCGAGGCGAACCTCCGCCAGCGTCCGGTCTCGGGTATCGCACACGGTCCCGCGGAAGGGGGCAGGAGACGTCCCGCCCCATCACCGCTCGAGGCGCCTCGTGCGGGCATATCTCATGCGGGCACCGGATGAAGAGGGGAACGGTTGGAGCAGTGTTTCTCATCCCGAGAGCCGGTATGATCCCTTCGGCACGATGATCTCGAACCGTGCTCCTTTCCCGTACGTCCCCGTCTCCCGGATCTCCATATTGGTGATGCTGAGGATCTCCCGCGAGAGGAAGAGACCAAGACCGGTGTTCTTCCCGAACCCTT
>Ga0302252_1000689_pt1 | contig 26090 bp, 22 predicted proteins | sample AAG_RA_Leu_MG_FD_193511 | JGI IMG/M metagenome (GOLD analysis project Ga0302252, IMG submission 193511) | Enriched activated sludge microbial communities from anaerobic digester in WTTP, New Holstein, Wisconsin, United States - AAG_RA_Leu | ecosystem: Engineered > Bioreactor > Anaerobic >... | reverse complement strand
GATGTCCTGTACCCGCATCGCCATCACCTAGGGGAGCATCCCCGCGTGGACGAGGCCGTCGGTCTCTGTGTACCCGCACATGAGGTTCATGTTCTGGATCGCCTGCCCGCTCGCGCCCTTGACCAGGTTGTCGATAGCGGAGACCGCAACGACGCGGTATCCTTCAGATTCAACGGCGATATCGCAGAAGTTGCTCCCGCGGACGGCGGCAAGGGAAGGCTTCTGGAGCCGAACGAAATATTCATCCCGGTAGAAGTCTTCGTACAGCCGCTCGACCTCCTTTGTCTCCATCGGTGAGTCGAGCAGGATGTGGGCGGTTGTCAGGATACCCCGGTTGACCGGGACGAGGTGGGGGGTGAAATAGCAGCGGGCTTTGGATCCGAGGAAGGCGAGCTCCTGTTTCATCTCTGCAAGGTGCCGGTGCGATGTCCACTTGTACGGTCCGACATTGTCCCCGACGTTCGGGTAATGCGTTGTTGCCGAGGGGTTGTCGCCGGCCCCGGATACTCCGGTCTTGGAATCGTAGATCACGGTGGTCGCGTACCCTGCAAGCGGGGCAGCTGCAAGTGTCGCCCCTGTTGGGAAACAACCGGGATTGGCGACACAGGTTGCATGGATCACGCTCCTCCGGTGGAGTTCGGGAATCCCGTAGGGAACCTCAAAGAAATCAGTATGGGTAACGCCGTACACCTCTTCGTATACTGCTTTTGGCAACCGGTAATCGGCGCTCAGGTCGATGACTTTGATCCCCCGGGAGATCAGCTTACCGGCATAGGTCATTGCAGCGGTGTGCGGGACGGCGAGGAATGCGACATCCGCATCAATCGCATCCGTCTCCGGATTGGAAAATGCAAGATCGGTAAATCCTTTCAGATGAGGATGGATCTTCACGAGAGGTGTTCCGGCGAGTTTCCGGGAGGTGGCACAGGTAACCTCCGCGTCTGAATGGTGATGGAGGAGCCGGATGAGTTCCCCACCGGCGTACCCCGATGCTCCGATGATCGCAACCTTCATGGAATAATATTCGTCGTTGAAAAAACTTAATGGTATTCTGTTTGTTCCCGGCAGGTTGCGAAAAAAAGAAAAAGCCGACTTTTGAATTATACCTGATCGAGCCTTCGCTGGTACACGCTACGAAGCCTCCCCGAGAGAAGTTCTATCTTCTGACGGTCTTCCAGCCCCTCGAGGAGATCTGACGGTAATGCTCCGGCCCCCTTCTTTGCCCCGATATAGGCCCCGCAGATGAAGGCAATAGTATCCGTATTCCCGCCGACATTTGCCGCTACCGTCAGGAGATCCGCGGGATACTCCTGGTACTTACTGATCAGGAATAGCGAGAGGGGCAGCGTCTGGTAGACCGAGACATCATGCCCGATCTTCAGTACGGCGGTCTCTGTATCAACGCCTTCCCGGGAGAGCATGAGGGCGTTCCGTATCCTCCCCCCGAGTGTTTCATCTTCGACAGATGCTTTCTTTTCGGCCTGTGCAATCGCGTCGTTGCTTCCGTTCAGCGCATAGTAGATCAGCACTACGAGCGTAGAAACAGCAGCGTGTGCTGCCTGGTGCGTATGGGTGACATTACAGGCCCGGACCGCCCGTTCGATACTTTCCGATAATCCCGGATACGAGAGAGCGAAGGGCACTGCGATCGGGAGGCATCCCGCGGTTGTCGATTTCACACCGGCAACCATCGGAGCATCACGGAGCATATGTTCGCAGGCGGCAGAGATCGAGCCGTCCGGGAAACGGAATCCCCCGCGGGCATAAAGGTCCTTCAACGCTGAGGCGTACCGTTCTTCGTTGAACCTGCCGTCCGCGAGAAGGGAACCGGCAAGTATCATGAGCTGGGTGTCATCGGTATATTGACCCGGACCCAGCCCCGCATTGGGGTGGCCTTTAAAGGCGCGGCGGTAGCCAAAGCGCATTTTCTTCAGGTTCGGTGAGGTGCTTTCATTCGGCATGCCAAGCGCATCGCCGATCGCCGCGCCCAGCATGCATCCGTTGAAATTATCCGGCATTTATGAAGTATATCGAACACCGGCAGATAATGGTTCGTATGTACTCTGTACGGGGAACAGGGGCCCGTGACACGCCGGGAATTCCAGTGGAAACTGTGGACTTGGGAGTGATGCAGCAAATGTATAAATATTATTTACATGATTAATAATGTAGAATAGGTGGGCGACACTATGACTGAAAATTTCGATGTCCGGCTCGTCGATGAAGTGAAATATTATTCCCCGGATCCACGATACCAAAAAGAATCCTGGATGGGAGACTATCAGAAGGCATATTCCGAATTCCTTGCAGATCCGGAGTCTTTCTGGAATAAGATCGCACAGGAGCTGTCATGGATCCGCCCATGGGACGCTGTTCTCGACTGGAAGTATCCGTACGCCCGGTGGTTCACCAACGCCAGTCTGAATATCACTGCAAACTGTCTTGACCGTCACGTAAACGATGCACGCCGCAACAAGGTTGCCCTGATCTGGCAGGGAGATGAGGGAAGGGAAAGGATCTTCACCTACCAAAAGCTCCTGATCCAGGTCTGCCGCTTTGCGAACGGCCTCAAGAAGCTTGGAATCGGGAAAGGAGACCGGGTATGCATTTATATGCCCCTTGTCCCGGAACAGGTCATTGCCATGCTGGCATGTGCACGGATCGGGGCGGTTCATAGCGTTGTTTTCGGCGGATTCGGGGCGGCGGCCCTCAACATGAGGATCAACGACGCCGAGGCGAAAGTGATCATCACTGCAGATATATCGATACGGCGGGGGAAAGCAATCCAGCTGAAGACAATCGTTGAAGAAGCGATCATCAACGCCCCGACAATCGAACATGTTATCGTACTCCGCAGGAGACAGCCGAATGTCGATCTCCAGAAACCCATCGAGCTGGATTTCTACGAGATGATGGAAGGAATGCCTGACGATTGCCCGTTCGAACCGATGGATGCCGAGGACCCGTTTTTCATCCTGTACACGAGCGGATCGACGGGAAAGCCCAAGGGGATCGTCCATACCTGTGCGGGATACATGGTAGGAACGTATTACACGAGCAAATATGTCTTCGACATCAAGGACAATGACATTTACTGGTGCACCGCAGATCCGGGCTGGATCACCGGTCACAGTTACATCATTTACGGCCCGCTCGCAGTCGGGGCGACGGTCTTTATCACTGAACTGACACCGGACTATCCCGATGCAGGGTCCTGGTGGCACCTGATCGACGAGCACAAGATAACAATCTTCTATACAGCTCCGACCGCGATCCGGATGTTCATGAAGATGGGCGAGAGCTGGCCGAACAAATATGACCTCAGTTCCCTGAGGATTATCGGTTCTGTCGGGGAACCTCTCAATCCCGAAGCATTCGAGTGGTACTACCACGTGATCGGAAAGGACAAGACCCCCATTCTCGACACATGGTGGCAGACGGAGACCGGGATGCAGATGATCACGACGATCCTGGGCGAGCCGATGCGGCCGGGTTTTGCCGGAAAGGGGATCCCCGGGGTAATCGCCGACGTTGTAGACAAGAACGGAAAACCGGTCCCCCCGGGCACCGGGGGCTTCCTCGTCATCAGGAATCCCTGGCCGGCGATGCTCCGGACCGTCTACAATGACGACGAACGATACCGGAAATACTGGTACACCATCGACGGGGTTTATGCAGTCGGCGACCTTGCAGTCAAGGGAAAGGACGGGTACATCATGATCCTCGGGAGATCCGATGATATCATCATCGTTGCCGGGCACAATATCGGAACCGCAGAAGTGGAGAGTGCGCTGGTATCCCACCATGCTGTCGCGGAGGCGGCGGTCATCGGAAAACCGGATCCGGTGAAGGGGAACACCATCAAGGCATTCGTCATCCTCCGTATCGGGAATAGTCCCAGCGACAAGCTGAAACAGGATCTCCTGTACCATGTCAGGAATACCCTCGGCCCGATTGCCGTACCGCACGAGATCGAGTTCGTCGATAAGCTTCCCAAGACCCGCAGCGGGAAGATCATGCGCCGTGTGCTGAAGGCGAAAGAACTGGGCATGGATCCTGGGGATGTCTCCACCCTGGAAGAGTAATGCCAATGGTCACCCGTGGTTCTGTATGACAGCACAATCCCGTGAAACCCTCCTGGGCATGTCACCGGAGGCCGGCCGGTGGGTGCTCGTGCTTCTGGGCATGATCATCAACCTCTGTCTCGGGACAATTTACTCGTGGAGCGTCTTTGTCGGGCCACTGACGGAGTATTTTCAGGGCACACTCAACCAGTCCGTTACTGCAGGCGAGATCCTGATGCCCTTCTCCGTCTTCCTCGCATTCTTCGCTCTCGCCATGCCGTTTACAGGAAAATATATCGAGACAATCGGGCCCCGGAATGTGACAATCCTGGGCGGTATCCTCACCGGGCTCGGCTGGCTGCTTGCATCGACGGTTACCTCCGTCTGGATGCTCTACCTCGTCTATGGGGTCATCGGTGGCATCGGGGTCGGTATCGCGTACGGCGTTCCTGTGGCAGTCTCGGCCCGCTGGTTCCCGGATCGGCGGGGAGTTGCGGTTGGGCTGACCCTGCTGGGATTTGGCTTTTCTGCATTTCTTACGGCAAACATCGCAGGGTACCTGATTGCCGGACACGGGGTCATGACGACGTTCCGGTTCTTCGGAGTCGGCTTCATGATCCTCATCGTGCTCCTGGCTCTTCCGCTGCGGTTCCCGGCGCCGGGATGGAAACCGGAAGGATGGGCACCGGCTTTGGGAACGAGCGCGCAGATGGTGTGCGAGTGCCGGCGGGATGTCATGGTCCGGACACGGTCGTTTTATGGTCTGTGGGCCTGCTATTTCATCGGGTGTCTCGCAGGACTCATGGCCATCTCGATTGCAAAGCCGGTCGGGACAGATGCCGGTATTGAGGCAGGACTCGCGACACTGCTGGTCGGTTTCTTTGCGCTCTTCAACGGCGGGGGAAGACCCGTTTTCGGGGCGCTTGCGGACCGGATAACTCCGCGGAACACCGCGGTTATCTCGTTCGTCCTGATCGCACTTGCGTCCGGAATCATCTGGCTCGTGCCGGGACCGGTGACCTACGTCATCGCCTTCGCGGTTCTCTGGGGGTGTCTCGGGGGCTGGCTCGCGATCGCACCGACGGCGACCGCGAGTTATTTCGGTACATGCGATTACCCGCGGTGTTACGGGGTGGTCTTCCTCGCGTATGGAGCCGGGGCAATCGCCGGTCCCCAGCTTGCCGGGTTCATCAAGACGTCAACCGGGTCATATCTCGGCGTATTCCCCTATGTCCTTGTGCTTGCCTTCGTCGGGATCATCATCGCATTTGTTGCGATGAATCCCCCGAAAAGCGATACTCCGCCATAATATTTTTCATCGGTTGACAGGTAACACCATCTGAGAATACGGCTATCTGCCGACGTTCTTTCTCTGGGCGATACTGTATCCCGAAATTACCTGGAGAGATTCAGGAAACGCTGAATCAAGTGAGGGATCGCCGGTATCCACATGAAGAGAAGGTGTTGCCCGGCACTTTGCAGGGGTGGCGACAACGATGATATTGTCAAGGCCCACGCGCCGGATCACTTCCGCACTGATCTGCTGGGTTCCGCGGCCGAAGATAAATCCCTGTGCTCCGATCGGACTTATGATAATCCGGGCAGGTGTCTTCTCATCGAGGAATGAGAGGAGAGTCTTCTCATCAGCATCCTCTGCGACCATACGTCCATTCATCAGGACATCGACTCCCAGGATGGTTTTCTTTACCCCGAGATGAGTGGCGATCCTTTCCGTCGTAGATCCTGCCCCGATAATATAGTACGTGTCGGGAAGCATCACCCTGGTAATAAACCGGGCGATCTCGTCTTTTGCCCGCTCTTCGTCCTGCTCCTCAAAAATGTTCTTCGCAGGCTGGATCTTCTCACCCAGCACCGGCACCCTTGCAATACCGTAGAGCCGGGTGGCGAGCGTCCCCGAGCGGTACGCTTCCTCATCGATGTCGAGGATCTCAGCATCTCGCCAGCCCGTCGATTCCAGGTTATCAAGGACTGACGCAGCTGCCGATGGATCGAGCGCAAAGACCCCGGAGTACATCTTGACTCCGGCAGGAAGCCCGAGAACGGGTATTTGGGAACCGGTGACATCGAATACGTCCCGCGCCGTCCCATCACCGCCGCAGAAGACGATGAGATCGACGTTTTCCGAAAGAAACCGCCTGCACGCTTCCCGCGTATCGGCAGCAGTTGTATCCGGAGCAGGATGGTGGATGATATTTATCAGCGATGTCCCGGCTTTTTTGAGGATCTCTTCGCCCATCGGGCCCGCACAGGTAAAAAACAGGATATCTTTTCTCCGGACCTGGTTCAGCATCAGGAGGGCACGGTCGCCGGATCGGGGGACAGCCCCGAGCATCAGGGCTTTTTCAGCGACGCCATCTGAACCCTTCAGGCCGACTGTACCACCGAGTCCTGCTACCGGGTTGATGAGAAAACCGATCAGGGGCATGGAAAATTTATGAAATTTTCGGCAGCCGGGCAAGGGACTGTTTGATCAGTTCATCAGGATATTCGTAGTCGACCAGCTGTTTTGCATGGAAGGCGTCATAGGCAGACATATCGAAGTTGCCGTGACCGGAGCAGTTGAACAGGATCGTCTTTGCCTCGCCCGTCTTGCGGCACTCCAGCGCCTGGTCGATTGCCGCCTTCACCGCGTGGGATGTTTCCGGAGCAACGATGATCCCCTCGGTCCGCGCAAATGTCAGCGCGGCGTCGAAGACTTCGCTCTGGTGATAAGCAACCGCACGCATCACGCCGTCATGGACGAGTCTGGATACGATCGGCGAGTCACCATGGTACCGTAATCCCCCGGCATGGATTGATGGCGGGATGAAGTCATGGCCGAGCGTGAACATCTTGAGAAGCGGTGTCAGTCCGGCGACATCGCCGAAGTCATAGGCATACATTCCCTTGGTCAGGGATGGACATGAGGCCGGTTCTACACCGATAATATCGATCTCCTTGTGCTTTCCGGTCATTTTATCCCCGGCAAACGGGAAGGAGATCCCGGCGAAATTGGATCCCCCGCCTACACAACCAATCACGACATCCGGGTAATCGTCGACCTTTTGTAACTGTTCCCGGCATTCGAGACCGATAACCGTCTGGTGCAGGCAGACATGGTTAAGGACGGACCCAAGAGAGTAATTGGTATTGCTGTGGGTAGCGGCGTCTTCGACAGCCTCCGAGATCGCTCCCCCGAGGCTTCCCGGGGTATCCGGATCTTTTGCCAGCATCGCCTGCCCGGATTTGGTCTTGGTACTCGGGCTCGGGATGCATTCCGCCCCCCAGACATGCATCATGGATTTCCGGTAGGGCTTCTGGGTGTAGCTTGACCGGACCATATAGATGGTACACTGCAGATCATAGAGCATCGTGGCAAAGGCAAGGGCAGACCCCCATTGTCCGGCACCCGTCTCGGTTGCGATCCTCTCAATCCCGGCCTTCATGTTATAGTATGCCTGCGGGACTGAGGTATTGGTCTTATGGCTTCCGGCCGGACTTACCCCCTCCCACTTGTAGTAGATCTTTGCAGGGGTCTTCAGGAACTGTTCGAGGCGTTTCGCACGGTAGAGGGGACTGGGTCTCCAGAGGGTCAGGACATCGCGGACTTCTGCAGGAATGTCGATAAACCTGTCGGGGCTCATCTCCTGCCGGATCAGTTCCATCGGGAATAACGCGGAGAGATCTCCCGGCCCCACCGGTTTCTGGGTCTGGGGGTGAAGCGGGGGATCCATCGGCGACGGGAGATCTGCGAGCACATTATACCAGCGCCGCGGGATCTCTTCTTCATCGAGGAGTATCTTTGTTTGCATACAGAGATCTCTCATTGTACAAATTTATACTTTATTGTATAATTTTGTTTATTGATGAATCTCCGTCACGGAAAGCGTCCATTCCCTGTTCCATTATCCTGTACGCCACGATTCAACGGAGTGGAGGAACCAAAAATAACATCGATACATAGTACCAACATTCCATCGGTTACCTGTATGGAGTGTCAGTAATGCCGTTTATCTATTATGGACAAGGAGTATCATCGCAATACCAGGACTTCACAGAGCGTCTTATGTCCCATCTTGCGCTCAAGGGCACCGAGATAACCAAACATCAGGCGCTCAGTCCTTCTACAGCAACAATGCATGTCAAGCATTCCGACGAAGAGGGTAAACTGGACATCGCTGTTGAGAACGAGAATGTCAAGGTAACCTATGCCGTTGACCGGGCCCGCAGGGAAGTATCGAAGGGGGTCATGGGGGCGATCGCCGGCGCCGGGCTGGGGGGTGTCCTTGGCAATGTCCTGCGGAAGGATCAGGGTCTTGGCGATGCTTTGACGGGAGCTCTCGGAGGAGCGGCTGCCGGAGGGGCATACGGTGCATATGACGCGTACCAGGAGTCCAAGAACGAGCGGACGAATTTCGCAGCCGTTCTCGCCGAGACGATCAAGGAGGTAGAGGACGAGCTCCAGTACATTATCCAGGGCCAGGCGGAAGCCCAGAACGCACTCAGGGAACGCGCCCGGGAAAAGATGGCGCAGGAAGCGGAAAAAACCGAGGAATACCGGGGCCTCCTCGAAGATCTCTATGGCAGGATTCTGTCTGTCCAGGAGGAGGTTGAACTGGCAAAGAACGAAGGTGGAACGATCGCAAAACCGAAAGCCCGGATCGATCGCGCCGAGGCACTGTACCGGGAAGCTCAGGCAGCTTTTGAAAAGAAGGACTATATGACAATCAGGCCGAAAGTCACAGCCGCACAGAACATGGTTGATAAAGCGCAGGAAGCGTTATCCGACCCCGGCACGGAATAGATTTTCCGGTATATCAACTCTTTTCCGGGCGCTCCACTATTCAGAAAGGAACCGTCCCCGAAGAAAAAACCTGAAAAAAACGCGTTATAGCGAGGGATGGATTTGAACCATCGATCTACGGGTTATGAGCCCGCCGGGATATCCTGACTACCCCACCTCGCTTCCGGCTCGGGTATTACTATTGCCGGTTTGCGCTGATATACCTTTCTTTATCGGAAGGCTTACAAATCCCTCCCGTATCTTTAATGAGATCCGGTGTTCCATGAAACTTTCATGGATGATGAGGAACTTGCGAAAATCCGGGAGAAGAGGATGGCGGAACTCCGGGATCGTTTCACACCAAAATCCGCCCCGATGGCCGGCCATACCGCGGTATTGACGGTGGATGAGCATTCATTTGCCCGGATGCTTCAGGAGCATCCGGCACTGGTGATTGACTTCTGGGCCGAATGGTGCGGGCCCTGCCGGCGTGTTGCGCCCATCGTGGATGAACTTGCACAGGAATTTTCCGGGAAGGTTACATTTGCCAAATGCGACACGGATCGCAACCAGCGTCTCGCGCTGCAGTTCGGAATCTCCGCAATCCCGTGCCTCATCCTGTTTTCGCACGGGGGTGTGGCAGACCGTGTCATCGGTGCCCTTCCCAAAGAAACGATCCGCAATAAAATAATCCGGGCTTTCGGGGTGTCCTGATCCCGTTCATCTCATAAATTTTCAAAAACGTTGTATTCCGATATTAATACGGGTTATTCCTTGCCATACCGTTCATTCAGTTTTGCAGCCATAATGAAGTCATTCCATGTCAGCCCCCCGGCAAGGTACGTATAATACGAGATCTCGACGAACCGGCCCTGTTTCATCGAAATATCTGGGATATGGCCCTCCTGCTGTGAGAAGCCGATGATCTCGGTGATGAATGCAAGGCATTCCGAACTATTGGCGAACTCGTATCTCCGTGTGATGTGACCATCGGAGATCGACCATCCGGGAACGTCTTTTGACAGCTCCAGTATCTCGCGACGGGTCAAAGGGGGGACGCCGGATTTATAGGTAAGAATTTTCTCCTTCGTTAGATCCATGTTCATGTGTCACATGTATAACTAAAAAAAGGTTTTTTTAAAACGGGAGGAGCCTCACCATTTTTTCCGGACGGGAACCGGGGCAGGGATGAACAGGGTCTCTTCCCGGGCGAATACAAACATTCATATCTTCCCTCTCTGATTGCAGGTTGGTGGGTACGACGTGGGATCGGACGGTAAGGATCCTGAGGCGGCGACAGAAAGCATTGCAGAGCCGGAGAGTCTGGAGGTTATTGAAAAAAAGAGAAAAGAGCGGGTCCGGGAATGGATCGGACTTTTAAAAAGCGAATATCTTCATTTTCGATGGAAGGCAGCAGAAGCATTAGGCGAACTTGGTGATCCGGAATCTGTGGAACCGCTGATTGCAGCCCTTCACGATCCCTACGTCGATGTCTCGTGGCTTGCTGCCCGGTCTCTCGGGAAGCTCGGGGATACCCGGGCTATCGAACCCCTGATCGGGGCGCTCCGTTCACCGGAAAAATGGCTCCGGGCTGGTGCGGCGTGGGCTCTTGGCAGGCTGTCGGACAAACGTGCAGCAGATCCCCTGGTCCAGCTGGTGAAGGATCCCAAAAAGATCGTCCGGCTGCGGGCAATAGAGGCACTTGGAGCAATCGGTGAAGAGAGTGCCAGGGGATCCCTACAGGAACTGCTTAATGATCCCGATGAAGAAATCCGTACTGCTGCTGTATCCGCCCTTGATACAATCCGGCGGAAGAATGAAAAGGCCGGTTCCCCCTCACCCGGGTCCGGCTGAAAAGAGCTCCCGCGAGTTGGGAAAACCCTTTACCAGTAAGCCCCAAACCAGCTGTACATGCGTGGTGTCTTTGCCTCCCTCCACGAATCACTCCAGGGCGTTCTCTCTGACAGACTGGGATGGACAGAGCTTCGCGAAGTGCAGGAACAGACATACGGGGCAGTAACGCGGGGTAATGATGTTCTTGTCATCGCACCGACTGCCGGGGGAAAGTCCGAAGCCGCGCTCATCCCTGTCATCGATAATCTGATAAAAAATGGCAGGCCGGGGATTGCCTGCCTGTACCTCTCCCCGTTAAAAGCGCTCATCAATGATCAGGAGGACCGGATCTCCCGTTTCTGCATACCTACCGGTCTTACGCTTGCCAAGTGGCACGGGGACGTACCGAAAGGCAACCGGGTCTGGAAAGAGGGAGAGACTCCCCATATCCTGATGATCACCCCCGAATCTCTCGAAGTCCTCCTTCATGAACCGAAACTGGCAGCATCCCTGCGCAATCTCCGGTATATCATCGTCGATGAACTCCACGCATTCGTGGAATCGGAACGGGGGGTCCACCTCAAAACCCTCCTCTACCGGCTGGATCGGATCGCTGACAATCCCGTCCAGCGTATCGGTCTGTCCGCAACCGTCGGAAACCCTTCAGAGATCCTTGCGTGGCTCTCCGATCAACGGCATGGGGAAGAACTGGTGGCAGTCGAAGTCCCCCCGAAAAAGAAACAATTCTCCTTTGTAATCGAACCTGAAGAACCGGCGCGGATGGATGCTGTCATCCGGTTCATCGATAAGAAAAAAGCGCTTGTTTTTGTCAACAGCCGGCGGGAGGCAGAAAATGTCATGAATGCGATCTCACCCCGGGCTGAGCACGTCTATATTCACCATTCTTCGGTTTCATCTGTGATGCGACAGGAAGCAGAGGAGGCGTTCTTACGGGAAGGCGGGGCCTGTATCATCTGCACGAGTACGCTCGAACTGGGAATTGACATCGGAGACCTGGACATTGTCGTCCAGGTCGGGCCACCGGCATCGGTCTCCTCCTTCCTCCAGCGGATGGGAAGAAGCGGCAGGAGAGGAAAGGCCGGCTATGTCGCCTGGGTGCTTTCGGATGCATGCGAACTGCTCATCAGCGTTGCAATTCTCGAATGCGCGATGCACCGCCGGATTGAACCGCTCCATCCTCCGGAACACTCCCTTAATGTCCTTGCACAGCAGCTCCTGCTGAACATGCTCAGGACGAAAAGGACAACGAAAAAGAGCCTCCTTGCCACCCTCCATTCACTCCCCCCGTTCTCCCGGATTCCCCGATCGGTCATTGAAAAAATCATCGATTTTGCCATCGCGGAGGGGTATCTCACGATGGACGGGGATATGCTGATGTTGGGAGAAGCTTCGGAGAAGGTATTCGGGACGGCAAACTACCGGGACCTCTATTCGGTAATCTCCGGCAGCGAGACGTGCCGTGCCGTCACTCCGGAAGGAGAGATTATCGGGACCCTGGATGCCCGGTTCGTTGCCGGAAAAAAAAGTGGCGATTTCTCTCTCGGGGGTAAGGTCTGGCAGATGGTAAAATTCGACGAAAGTCATAACCTTGTTGTCGTCATCCCCGGGTCAGAACAGACCTCCCGTGCGTTCTGGACCGGTAGCGATAAAGCCGGCTACTCGACCACTATCTGCAGCGCGGTCCAGGAGATTATCTCCCGGAAAGGCACACTTCTGCCCTTGCCACAAAAAGAGCAGGAGATCCTTGCTGAACGGATTTTCCGTATGCCTGCCGGAATCCGAAAGTCCGGAATCTTCGTGCGGGAACGTGGGATCGCAAAGAGGGGGGAGGTAGTCGTCTACTCCTTCAACGGCGGGTCCTTCAACCGGCTCCTCACAATCCTTGTGGGGAGGGAGCTCGGAGGGAAAACCAGAGTACGGTACAGCGATTTTGTACTCCTTATCCGTAACGCGGGAAAAGAAGGTGCTGTACGGCGTATCGCGAAGGTTATCCAAAGGATTCAGGAATCCGACTATGAAACGATCACCGCCCGGATCGGGACAGCGCCCCCCGGCAGCTGGAAATTCGAACGGTTATTACCCCCGGACCTTATCCGGGAGATGACCCTTTCCGGCCAGTATCGGATCACGGATTTTATCCAGGGAATCCGGGCAGCTGAAATTGTGGTGCTTGAAAGCACATCCGGGGATCCGGACGAGGACGGTGATGACCATGACGGACAAATCGGCGGATGAGAAAGTTCACCAGATCCTTTACCTTCTGCAGAAAGGCGAGATCACCGAGTATATGATCTACCGGAAGATCGCCGCAAGGGTCGGTGATGATCACAACCGTCAGATCCTCGAACGCATCGCCGGCCAGGAGTTTGAACATTATGCTATCTGGAAGAGTTATACACGGCGTGATGCCGGGCCCGATACCCTCAGGGTCTGGTACTATTATTTTCTGGCTCTGGTGTTCGGCATTACATTCACGATCAAACTGATGGAAAGAATCGAGAAACGGGCACAGCAGGTATACCTGGGGATCAGCGATGTGGTTCCCGAGGCAAAGGAGATCCTCGCCCGCGAGGAAGTACATGAGAAGGAATTGATTGGGCTCCTGGACGAGGAACGGTTACGGTACACCGGGTCCATCGTGCTCGGGTTGAACGATGCCCTTGTCGAATTCACCGGGTCGCTCGCCGGTTTCACGTTTGCATTGCAGGACACCCGTCTCATCGCAACGGCAGGGCTCATCATGGGAATTGCAGCCTCGCTCTCCATGGCGGCATCAGAGTTCCTGTCCAAGCGGTCCGAAGATCGAACCGTTGATGAGAACACCGATCCGCTGAAAGCCTCGGTGTATACCGGTATCGCTTATTTCGGAACAGTTGTCCTGCTCATCTCCCCCTTTCTCCTCCTTACCAATCCCTTCGCCGCGATATCCCTCACGCTTCTTGCCGCGGTACTGGTCATCTTCGTTTTCACATTCTATATCTCTGTAGCACGGGACCTGCCGTTTTATCGCCGCTTCTTCGAGATGGCGCTCATCAGCCTTGGGATCGCCGCCGTCTCCTTCGGGATCGGGATCCTTGTCCGGGTTTTTCTGGGCATCCAGGTATGACGGATTGCTGATGGGATCGCACCCCCTCTTTGACCTGCCCGATGAAGATAAAGTTAACAATACTTAAATGGTTCAATTTCCCACAAGCCATCTATGAGGAAGAAACGCGGCATCTGTTTCCTCTGTCTGTTCGCGGTCATGGTCTTTGTGGCAGGATGTACTGTCCAGCAAAACGGGCCCGTCACCGGCAAAGGGATGACAGCATCGACAACCGCCGGTATGACATCTTCGGATTCCGGTGTCGGGAAGGACACGGTTATCATCAGGATTAAGGACAGTTCGTTCGACCCCCCGGTCATAACCGTCCCGGCGGGGACTGCTATTGTCTGGACCAATGAAGATACCCTTGCGCACAGGGTTACATCGACGGGGAAAGGCACGGTACGGCTCGATTCGTCGAGCCTTTCTCCGGGACAGACGTATACGAGGGTGTTTCGCGAGACCGGGCGGTTCGACTACGCTGACAACCAGCATTCGTTCATGACGGGAACGATCATCGTCGTGTAATCCCGCGGGATGCGTATAACCTGCGGGTTCCGCAACCTATTTCTGCCGAAATTTACGATGATCCGGGTATGAAAAGAACAGCATTTGTCATCCTACTCCTTCTTGTAACCACAATGGTTACCGGCTGCACAAATTCGGAGCAGCCTGCGCCGACCCGGGTCCAGACAACAGCAATGACGACGACGGTTGAAAAGACCCCCGTTCCGACGACCAGCCCGCCCGCAACACCAATAAGCCAGGTATCAGTTTCCGGCAACACAATCATCATCCGGGACTTCACTTTTACCCCGCAGACGATTACCGTAAAAACCGGAGAGATTGTCCGCTGGGAGAACAACGAACCCGATCAGAATTACGTGCACCGGATCGTTTTTACCGATCCCTCGGGCAATATCATCAAGTACGATTCAAGTGTATTATCGCCAGGGCAATCGTGGAGCCAGAAGTTTACCGCTCCCGGCACCTATACGTACTACTGCAAGATCCATCCCCAGATGACCGGCACGGTTATCGTTACGTAGGCACGAGACGGGTCACTCTTTTTCCCGAAAAGGTCGGGGTCCTGACAACGGGATTGAATCCCGGATGTACAGATAACACTCATCTCAGGTATCAGACGGCTGATGAAAAATTCCTGAAAAAAATCTTCAGAATCCAACAAGACGGAGGAGTGCCCCGACAAGGATCCCGAACATCGAGGTGGAAGCCGAGAGCATTGCGAGAAGGATATACCCGGCAACAACACCTACCTTCAGCGGGACGTAGGTACGGTTAAGATTTGAACGACGCACAGACCGGAAAGACCGCACATCACCGGAAACAACCGGCTTGTTCTTTTTTATCCTTAACATGATCCGCTTCACCCCACCCTTGGCTCATGCTTTTTGGGTAGATCATCACTATGTCAAGGGAATATTTATTGATTTTGAATATCGGAAAACCGAGAAAAACGTGCTGTTTCGAATAATTAAAATAATTTTTTGAGCGTTCCCTCAAAACGGCATATTTTCGACCCGGTTTTCATTCCAATGAGGGAGTCTTCCTGTCACGTATGGCACCGTTTGTCCGAATCCTTTAGTCAGGGGCACCGGAGTGCCAGAAGAAGCGGTTTTTATCAATTGCCGATCCTGACCGGATATTCCCTTTTTTCAAGGGTCATGAACCCGGCGGGGAGTGATGCGATTTGAGCTGTCGCAAGAGCCCGTATCTCGTCCAGGGAAGGCAGGGATCCGGTTCCGGCGCCGCGACGGAGGATCGTGGTGACAAGGCCGGGGGTATTCTCCGGCGAATCCATGCGCACGACTTCATCATGGGTCATCCTTCCACCCTTTGCGTGCCTCACGATCTGGCGTTTGAAGGGGAATGTTGCTTTTCCCGGGCTGGTCTTGAACATGGGCCTGCCCTCGTATTCCACCAGCTTGTAGACTATGTCGAGGTACGGCGCATCGGACGACGTGATAAACCTCGTCCCGACACCAAAACTATCGATCGGTACGCCGGCTCCAAGCCATTCTGCGATTGCGTACTCGTCGACGTTGCTGCTCGCAAAAATCTTAATGTCCTCCAACCCGTTTTTATCAAGGATCTTCCTCACCGCGGTCGCAAGCCTCCCGATATCTCCGCTGTCGATCCGGACGCCGGTGACACTGACGCCCGAACGGGCAAGGGAGACGATCTTCTCTGCACCTGCAAGCGTATCGAAGGTGTCGATGAGAAATATGGATTTATCCGGGAAGGAGGAGGAAAAGGCGGTGAATGCGTCATCTTCCCGGGGAAAGACCATGATGTAGGAGTGCGCCATAGTCCCTGCAACCGGGATACCGGATTGTTTCCCTGCCTCAAGATTTGAGGTCGCAAAGAAGCCTGCGATATAGGCAGCCCTCGCAGCCAGTACCCCCGCCTCTGTCATGTGAGCACGGCGGAATCCGAAATCGATGACCGGCTTGTTACGGGCGACTCCCACGATGCGGGCGGCTTTCGATGCTGCCATTGTCTGGTACATGATGGTGTTCAGAACCAGCGTTTCGAGGATCTGGACTTCCGGGAGCGATCCCTCGATCTGGACAAGGGGCTCATTCTGGAAGACAACCGTCCCCTCCGGGACCGCAGAAAGCGAACCCCGGAACCGGTAGCGCCGGAGCCAGTCGAGAAATTCGTCCGAGAACGTCCCCAGCCCAGCAAGATATCCCAAGTCGTCGTTCCCGAACCGGAACGCTTCAAGTTTCTGGATGAGAACAGAAAGGCCGCAACTGATGAGGAAGTTACGCTCTCTGGGAAGCGTACGGCAGAAGAGCGAAAAGACCGCAGGACCGGTCTTTCCCTGTTCCAGGAAGCTTTGCGCCATCGTCAGTTCGTAGAGGTCGGTGTTCAGTGCAGTCCCCATGCGTCCCCTTCTCCGCCCATCCCATCTCTTGACGTCAGGGTATACGTATAGGAATCCTGCTACAAACACGTATCGCAATGACGGAGGGAGGTTGCCAACAAGAAATATACAAAAAACGTGCGCTGGATGCGCCGAGGGGGGGGTTAATGATGGGAAGTACTTACTCCCACCTGTAAGTATTATATACTTCCAGATCCCTAGGGCGCTAGCGAATGTCTAATCTACAACATGAATCCGTTGGGAATCAACGGTTCTACCCACGCGACGAAAAGCACAACGGATACATCGAAACGATTCTGGATCGTTCATTGAATGGGAAACCGACGATGAAGGATAAAAAGATCCTTCCGAAGCTGACGCAGGACGATGTTGATCTCATCAAGATGTTTCTCTCAGAAATCGAAGTCACTTCGGAAACACTCACAGTGAAGAGGAAATACAAGTATGCATACGTCCTTGTCCACTGGCGCGCATACATCGGGGAGTATCGGAAAAACACTAGCGCCGAGCTTTATAAGGGTATTTCGGCCCTCAAGGAAACGAAAGATGGTTTTGGCAATCCACGATATTCAACTCATACGCTCGCGGACTATGTAGGGTTCCTCAAGAGGTTCTATCTCTGGATGATCGACAACAAATATTCCGAAATTGAAGAGAAAAAAGTCAGGAAGATCAAGCGACCCGCTGTGACATTGATGACAAAGACCGCAGAGCAACTCCTCACAGAAGAAGAAGTGAGAAAGATGATTGAATCCTGTACGAATAGTCGTGACAGGGCAATCCTTGCGACAATGTATGAAGGCGGTTTCAGGATTGGAGAGATCGCATCACTGCATTGGCACCAGCTCAAGTTCAATGAGTGGAATGTCGCTGTGAACGTGGACAACAAGACCAGAAAGCCTCGGTATATCCCCCTAATTATGGCACGTCCGTATCTTGCGACTTGGCGGAACGATTATCCTGGCTCGATAATGGATAGTGGCCATGTATTCCTGACCTTCGGGCAGAATGAGGCATTGACCTACTGCGGTTTCAGGAAGCAACTCGATAAAATCGCTCGTAGTGCTGGCATTACCAAACATGTTACACCCCATATTTTCCGACATTCGAGAATCACTCACCTCATCCGAAAAGGGTTCGGTGAGAGCATGATCAAACTGATGATGTGGGGTGATATTAACTCCGACATGTTCAAGGCCTATGCGCATCTTACGAACAATGATCTGGACGAAGAAGTGGCTCTCCATGCAGGCATCACATTACCTGATCAGAAGAACAAGTCGAAAGCACTCGAACCGAGGCAATGCATGTCGTGCTACCTGATCAACGAGCCGGGAGTCAATTTTTGTGGGAACTGTGGAATGCCTTTGACTCCCGAAGCGGGTAACCGGCTCACGGAAGCGAAACAACAAGCTCGACTATTACCGGATTATGACGCGGTGGTTGAGGATTATAACCGGAGGATCAAGCAGGCTGAATTTATTGCTCCAGGTATGACCTAAATCACAAAATTCCAATCAACTCTAATCTCACTTTTAATATTCGCAGCATTTCAAACGGGGTCACATTTGAAACACCGACTCCTTGGCAAGCATTTGGGATCTTTATTCTCTTTTTAATATCAGCATTATATTGCTCAAGGGTAACTACAACATACCTCTTCGCCAAGGCATGAGCAACTAGCCAACCATCGGCATTACTTGCAAATTCAGCTTGAGCCGCATTTGTGTACTGCTTTTGGCTCTGAGCCCATCTCATAACACTTACGTAAGCTCCAATAACATCTGGTTGATTTGTTGATTCAAAGTGATTGGAAAAATGCGTATTTGTCCAAGTTGTGAGATGATCTTGGCCTTTGTCGATTTCTATCTTTATTCTGTCAATACTTCTTACCCGTCCAATTGTGGCGTTTTTGATTAAGGAGTTCCAGTAACCCGGGGCAATGTCTAAAGCGTAAAATCGTTTTGCAGATTCAATGAATGCGTTTGCATCAAGAAGAAAGATTGGTTGGGGACCCATAATATCAGACCAACCCGAGCGATTTTGCATACCGCTCAAAGGTGTCGCCATATAGGCCTGTCAATTGATACGCATCTCTGTATAACAGAGTCCCTTCTCTAGCAGCGCTGATAACTGCGATAGCAAAACGTCGACCAATTCGCAGATTCTGATTGGCGTAAAAGTCCCCACCCTCAGTCTTTTTTAAGGGCTCATGACGTTCTTTCTCGTATGCATTATAAAATTCGTTAAAATCATTGTAATGAATAAGTCTTAGATTTAGTGCTCGATATGCAGCGACCAGCTCACTCACTTTAAATTTACGGGCGATAGTTTGGAAGGGATCTGGATCACCTTTGAGGGAAGGCCAGAAATCAAGAAGTTGCTCGGATGGAACGAGAAACTCCGCTGCCACAGCATTACTTTCACGTTCAATCGCCTCATTGGCTGGCTGGAGTTCCTTCAAGTCAAAAACTGCACTTTTTCCAAACCATATATGCGCAAGTTCATGGGCTAACGTAAACATTTGTGCGGCTTTACCATCAGCGCCATTGACGAAAACGAGCGGGGCGTATTCATCAACCAAAACAAAGCCACGAAATTCAGAAACATCCAATTTTCTACGAGTATTGTTTCCAACAATCCCACTAACTACGAGAAGGATCCCTGCATTCTCAATGCTAATCCGCAATTCCTGCAACGCTTTGCCCCAATTTGGCTGCTCTGATGCCCATTCTTCCGGAAGCCCGAGGGTAATTCGGATATTGTCGGCGATCCGTCGGGGGTCATCTCCAAGAGAGGCTGAATGAACATAGGGTAAAGGTTCGGAACCTTGATCGAGAAGATAATCTCGCATCCAATTTTGTCGTCGCTCCATTAATTGGATGGTATCAATTAGATTAGGACTTGGAGATTGATCGGAAAGCCCAGTTTTGACAGTCCGAAAATGGGGGATAGACAATTGGTCGTTGGGTGGTTCTTGTAAAAAGAAAAATCCAAGTGGTGTTGATGTAATATTAGCGAGTCTCTCAAGCTCACGGAGTGAGGGGTGCAGTTCCCCTTTAATCCACTGTGATATTTTCGGCAGAATCGGTCTGAGGGCTATTTCGTCAAGACCCGATCGGGCCATCGCCCAACGGATTGTAGATTCACTGATAGGTATCTGTGATTTAGCTGGATGCCGATCATCGTTTTCGAATGATGGTTCTTTGTCAACATCCGGCATGAATGTGTCCTCAATTCGGTTTATGCATTTATGTCTTAAATATCTCCGCTATCATTGATCATCAAAATGATCGCTATTCAATACATCTTGGATTAGATTAACAACAAAATACTTCCGTTGATCTGAACACGGGCATCATGATCCAGTACCGCCCACTGCCCGGTGGACATGATCTCACGCGCCGATGTATAAAAGAATAGGTACAAGAGGTGCGAAAGTGAACCTTTTTCGTGAGTCCGAATATTTCTCCAAGCATTCCTTTTATTAAAATGGGGCCAAGCTATTGAAACCGGGGCCGAGATCATTCCCGGTCGTCATGAATACCCACCAACAAAAGAGATAGATCAACAAGTTCATTGAAACGGCCATCGCTGTTGATGTAATGGTAATGACAATCCAGTTCCGTGGGTCGAACGCGATCTCCTTCAAGCTGGCTCCGGGCCGTGGCTCGTACGGGAACGCCATGATCGATAATAGGCTTTTTTCCATATCAAAGGTCTGAACACCATGCCCCCCTCAATAAAGTGCCCCAGAACACGAATAAGGGGCTGTTTTCAAGGCATCACTTCCGATGCTATAGTTCGATACCCGCTTTCCCGGTTCGCATCGCGCGCTCATATACGATTGAGATGGCACGGAATTAATTCAAAACCATTAACGTAACCGCGAACAGATCACCTCGTCATTGCAGGGATCTTACATGCCGAGGGAACGAAAACCGAAAAATGTTTCAGAACCAGATAATCTGTTGAAAACCGACACAAGATCTCCGTCAGAAACTAAGGTCCCTCCGCTTAAAGGAACCAGGGTTGCATCCGAAGAGAAAAAATCCATCGAAAAGTACGAGCACAAGGATAAGAAGCGCTGCAACAACCCCCCGATCGGGCTTGTCCGTGCCGAGAATGATCCCGATGACAAGAAGAAGACATACCAGTACGACCCCCATCTGGATCCCCAGCTGCAATGGGCTGGTAAAGCCGAACATACCTCGTTTGAGGTCTCGACAGTTTCCCTCCACGTCCACGAACGCATCGATCCCTACACCATCATCAACGCCGTGAAAAAACGTAATGGTACCGGGGCACGTCAGGTCTCTCTGTTCGAGTATGCAGAAGAGAACCCCCCGATCCGTGAAGCCATTGAGTTTTACAAACACAAGCATGGCTGGTCCAACCGGCTCATCGCTGGTGACTCCCTGCTTGTCATGAACTCCCTGCTGGAAAAGGAAGGCATGGCAGGCAAGGTCCAGATGATCTACATCGATCCACCATATGGTATCAAGTATGGGTCGAATTTCCAGCCATTCGTAAACAAGCGGGATGTCAAGGATGGCAAGGACGAGGATCTCACACAGGAGCCCGAGATGATCAAGGCGTTCCGGGATACATGGGAACTCGGGATCCACTCATATTTGGCGTATCTCCGTGACCGCCTGTTTCTCGCTCGGGAATTGCTCACCGATAGTGGCAGCGTGTTTGTTCAGATTTCCGATGAGAACATTCACCATGTCCGTGAAATCATGGATGAAATATTCGGTGAATCAAATTTTGTAGCCATTATCTCATACCAAAAAACTACATTTGCGAGTTCTAATTTATTGCCTCCGTTATTTGATTACGTGATCTGGTATGCTAAGGATAAGAAGAATGTCAAATATCGACAACTTTTCATCGATTTTTCGCCGCGAGACGTGAGGGAGAGTTTCAAATACATTTCCGAGGGGGGATTGACGGGAAAAAAGAGAATGATGAGTAAGCAGGAAATTGAAGGAACTATTCCTCTCCCACCATCATCGGTCTTATTCATGTCAGATAATATTACGTCTCCGGGAGCCACTTCAAGTTCAACCATCGAATTTGAATTTCAAGGAAAGAAGTATTTCCCCGGGAAAAACTTACATTGGAAAACAACTCATGAGGGTTTGAAAAATCTTGCCCGTCTAGGGAGATTGTATGCAGCAAAAAATTCACTGCGATTCGTAAGAATACCGACTGATTTTCCGTATCATCCCGTTAACAACCTGTGGAGTGATACCACGACGGGCAGTTTTCTCGAAAATAAGATCTATGTTGTTCAAACAAGTACCAAGGCTATTGCCAGATGTATCCTTATGACTACAGATCCGGGTGATCTTGTGCTTGATCCGACTTGCGGATCTGGATCGACAGCACATGTTGCCGAACAATGGGGACGACGCTGGATCACTTGCGATACATCCCGTGTTGCAATAACCCTCGCAAAACAGCGATTAATGACTCCTGTCTTTGAATATTACGAACTTCAGCATCCTGAACAAGGAGTCAGCAGTGGATTCCGGTACAAGACGGTCCCTCATATAACATTAAAATCAATCGCTAACAATGAACCTTCGGCATTAGAAACACTCTACGATCAACCATTTATTGACGAATCCCGTGTCCGGGTTTCCGGACCTTTCACGGTAGAAGCAGTGCCCTCTCCGACTGTGAAACCTTTGATCGAGCGCAATGTTGAGATTCCCGCTGACGAGTCTGTTGCCCGTGGTGGAGAAACATTACGTCAGTCCGAATGGCGGGACGAATTACTCCGTACTGGTATCCGTGGTAAAGGTGGCCAGAAGATCGAGTTCACCCGGGTTGAACCCTTATCTGGTGCCCGCTGGCTCCATGCAGAAGCCGCAACAAAGGATGGACAGGTTGTTGTCCTCTCGTTCGGTCCGGAGCACGGCCCCCTTGAACCGAAACAGGTGGAGCTGGCAATCAAGGAGGCTGAGAGGCGTGTTCCCAAGCCCAACATTGTTCTCTTTGTTGCATTCCAGTTCGATCCCGAGGCTGCGAAGAATGTTGACGAGACCAAATGGAAGGATGTCACGTTGCTGAAAGTTCAGATGAACGCCGACCTCCTCACAGACGACCTCAAGAAAAAGCGTGTCAGCAATGAGAGTTTCTGGTTGATTGGACAGCCCGATGTTCAGATGCAGAAGATAGACAATGGCGAGGATAAAGGGAAGTGCCGGGTCCAAGTTCTCGGTTTCGATTACTACGACACCAAGAATGGCGATGTCGTGTCAGGTGGAGCCAATAATATTGCCGTCTGGATGCTGGATACTGATTACGATGGCCGCAGTCTCTACCCACGGCAGGTCTTCTTCCCGATGGCCGATGAGAAAGGTGGCTGGTCACGGCTGGCAAAGAACCTCAAGGCAGAGATCGATCAGGATCTCATCGAGGCATACCACGGGACAACATCGCTGCCATTCAAGCTCGGGACATACAACACCATCGCCGTCAAGATAGTCGATGACAGGGGCATCGAGAGCATCAAGATCATCGAGGTCGATTGATGACAGACGGCAACATCGACCAGCTGATCATCAATTCCCCGTTCGAGGAACCCACGCAGTACTGGGACTATAATTTCAAGACCCGCCGGTTCGTGAAAAAAGATGGACGCCGGCCTGCCGGCTATCTTGTTGCATCGGAGCACTCGAAATCGTTTGATGATGCCGGCCATTTCATTCCTATCCCCCTGGTCAACACAATACGACCGCGTGTCAAGGCGTGGAGGGAATCCGGTTACCCGGGAGCGACTGGAATAACCCGACGATTACTTGAACACTGGCATAACCCGGAGGAGCGGGAGAACCGTCGGTTTTTCTTCTGCCAGCTGGAAGCTATCGAGACGCTAATCTGGCTTGTAGAGGCACCGGATGCACAGAAGGTAGGTATAGATATTCCAAACGACGGTAGTGCCTTTCCGCGTATCTGTTGCAAGATGGCAACCGGATCGGGAAAGACCATTGTCATGACCATGCTCATAGCATGGAATATCCTCAACCGGGTAACCTATCCGCAGGATACCCGTTTCTCAAAAAACGTCTTTGTCGTTGCCCCGGGCCTGACAATCCGTAGCCGGCTCCAAGTTCTGATTCCATCTTCCGATGGCAACTACTATGATGAGTTCAACATCATCCCGCCCGGTGATAACGATAAACTCCGACAGGGCAAAGTTGTCGTCCGCAACCGTCACGCGCTCGAATGGGATTCCGAGGAGCAGATCCAGAAACGCAGGAGCGTAGATAAGCGCGGGGCGCTGAGTGACGAAGCCTATGTCCGCAGCGTTCTTGGCGAACTCAAGAACACGAACAACATTCTGGTCATCAACGACGAGGCACACCATGCATGGCGGGTTCCGATAAAAGATCAGGAGATCGGGAAAAAGAAAAAGGATATTCAGGAGGCAACCGTTTGGATCGGAGCACTAGACCGGATCAACCGGGCGCGGACGATTCAGACCTGTTATGATTTCTCTGCGACACCGTTTATCCCCATGGGTCTAAAAAGCAAGGACGAGGATCTGTTTGGTTGGATCGTCAGTGACTTCGGTCTGAATGATGCTATTGAATCCGGTCTGGTTAAGACACCTCGTGTGGTCATAAGTGATGATGGAACCGTCGGTCATGATTACAAATCACGGCTATATCACATCTATAACGATCCCGATGTCAAAGAAGACCTCAACCGCAGGGCAGCTGAGACTGAACCTCTCCCCGACCTGATCATCAATGCATATTATCTGCTTGGGCTTGACTGGCGGGAGGCCAAGCGGTGCTGGGAAGGAGAGGGATACAAAACACCTCCTGTCATGATAACGGTGGCGAACCGAGTGGAAACATCCGCCCGGATCAAATACGCGTTCGACAACAACAAGATCCGCATACCAGAACTATGCAGTCCCGGCAAAACCCTGCGTATCGATTCCAAACTTCTTGATGAGGCCGAGGATCAGGACACCTTCATCGAGCTCGGTGACACTCCCGCAGAACCCGATGATGAACCGGAAGAAACTGCACCGAAACTCAACAAACAACAGACTGCGGAGAACCTCCGTAACATTGTTGATACTGTGGGGCAGTTAGGAAGACCCGGTGAACAATACCAGAACATTATATCGGTCGGGATGCTCTCGGAAGGTTGGGATGCCAAGACGGTTACCCATATCATGGGTCTCCGCGCCTTCACCAGCCAGCTCCTCTGTGAACAGGTCGTTGGAAGAGGCCTTCGGCGAACTTCGTATGAACTGAACGAACGAGGAATGTTCGATCCAGAATATGTCAATATCTTCGGTGTACCGTTCACGTTCCTGCCTCATGAGACAACTGAGGGTACACCTCCGCCCCCGCCGTCACCCAAGATGCGGATCGAACCTGCGCGAGAGAAGATCAAGCACGAGATTCACTGGCCCAATATCGTCAGTATCTACCACATGTACAAACCCGAGCTGTCAATCGACCTTGAACGGGTCAAGCCGCTGGTTCTCCGTGCACAGGATACCGCGACTCTTGCAGAACTCGCGCCATTGCTCGATGGCAAACCCGATGTAACCCAGATCACAACCATCGACCTTCAAAAACTCGCAGACAAGTTCCGGATGCAGAAGATCATCTTCGAGACGGCAAAGGAGGTCTATGAACAGATCCAGCCATCATGGAGCGGTAACAAGGACATCCTGATCGCGGAGGTTATACCTCTCGTGGAAAAGGTCGTACGGTCCCGCAAGATCAGGATTGAACCCGATTTCTATGACGCCGATGATATGCGACGCAGGATCATTATCACGTTGAATATGAACAAGGTGGTCCAGCACATCTGGGAGGCCATCAGGTTCGAAAATACTCAAACACTCCTACCGAATTATGACAGGGAACACCCCATCAGGAGCACGTCGGATACGACACCCTGGTTCACGAGCAAACCCTGTGAGTACACCAAGAAATCTCATATCAATCATTGCGTCTACGATAGCAGGTGGGAGGCCAGCGAATCGTGGGAACTTGAACGCAATGAGAGTGTGGAGTCGTGGGTCAAGAATGACCATCTCGGCTTTGAAATCGGTTATACATTCCAGGGCATCTATCACAAGTACCGACCTGACTTTATCATCAAGCTCAAGAACGGCAAACATCTCATCCTTGAGGTCAAGGGGCAGGACACCCAGAAAGACAAGACCAAGCGGGAGTTCCTTGATGAATGGGTGAGGGCCGTGAACTCACAAGGTGGCTTCGGCAAATGGTCATGGGGGGTTTCAAAGAATATCAAGGATATTGAAGGGATTATTCACAAAACAACAAGCTCTTGAACATTTTCATCTGCTGTGATTACTTTTCGGGAGAAGATTTTCCACTGGATTCA
>Ga0302252_1000688_pt1 | contig 26138 bp, 25 predicted proteins | sample AAG_RA_Leu_MG_FD_193511 | JGI IMG/M metagenome (GOLD analysis project Ga0302252, IMG submission 193511) | Enriched activated sludge microbial communities from anaerobic digester in WTTP, New Holstein, Wisconsin, United States - AAG_RA_Leu | ecosystem: Engineered > Bioreactor > Anaerobic >... | reverse complement strand
TTGTTCAACTAGCTCGAGAAGTTGCTTGTTAGTTTCCCCTTCATCCATGCTTTCGACTAAAAAATATTGCTTTTATATCACTTAATTTTTTTGGTCTATATGTATTCTAGCGAGCTAAACACGTACTCCAAAAATATGGATGAATCCAAATAGGATTTGGATGTATCCATAAAAAGGCACATTCTGCCAAATCAAGTCTATACTCTAATTTTGCGTTGACAATCTCAGATTGTCTAATACCACAGATAACTGCAATCGCAAGAGCAGCGGGCCGAAAAGGCAGCAAAAAGTCCCAACCAAATTAGCATGGCAATGCAAGCGTTTAGATACCAAATCGCTTTTTTTTTGTGATGCCCGATGACTTAAGATCCTTACCATTTGTCATTAGAAGACCTTCTTCACAAATGTGATCATTAAATGAAGGAGAAAAGGATTTTGCGGTTCAACTGCCCTCCATCAATTCAAGTAATTCCTTGACATAATCTGAAGGGCCTCTCTTAAATCGACGTCCATACTGATTTTCTGTAAAACCTGAATAGACAAAGTGCACCTCTTTTTTTGCACGGGTCATGCCTACGTAAAATAGCCTTCTCGATTCCTTAATCTCTTCAGGAGTATTCGCTCGCCATGAGGGAATCCTTCCTTGGTCCATACCCATCATTATCACAGTCTCAAACTCTAATCCTTTTGCGCTATGCAAAGTAATTAAGTTGACGTGATCTTTATATCCAGATTGGCCTGCAAAAGAACCAACTGTAAAATCCTCTAGAATAGATCCTTTCCCGGATGCATTTAGCAATTTATCGAAAGCATTTGACTCGTCCCGCATCAAAGGCTCTTTGCTGAAAGTTGGATCTAAGCAATAGCTATGCATTTCTGATAGCCATTCGAAGAGTGGCGTGCTCGATGATCTATGGGAAAATAGGAAATGCACCAAATTGACTTTGAGAACGTGTTGCTCTCTATCATTAATACATGATCGATTAAACCGCATCCACATCTTAATAATACTATTAAGCGAAGTATCTTTTATCCAACCACCGCTGCACCAACTTGCACAATCTTCTAGCCAGTGAATTAGGGGTGTTTTTCTGTATGGTGCGCCGTTATCAATTCGAATAAATTTAATGCCTGCAATACGTGCATGTTTGGCGATAATATCTCCGTCGTTCTTATCCATATATAGTACTGCAATATCCCCAAAATCACGTTTCTCATCTCTTTTAATCGATTCAGGTATAATAATTTTGCATATTTTATTTTTAAATGAATACCCCGCAGCTTGCTGCGGGGTGCGCTGTTTGACTAGCCTGATCATTTATTCCATCTGGGCATTCATGGAAATACAGGGTACCTGAATAACCTCCAATGGATTTATAACCTCTATCCTCACCTAACGTTACTTGAGATGCTCGAATAATATCTGATCCACATCGATAATTAAATCTCAAAGGTATTGCTTCAATCCCAGGCAAGTTGGAAAGATCCTTTAGTAGCTCTGGCTTGGCTCCAGCAAAACCATAAATTGATTGATCTGGATCGCCTACTGCAAATAGACGCATTCCACCATTTAAGCATAGGCTCTTTACTATCCTATCCAAAGGAATACCAAGATCCTGATATTCGTCCACCACAAGTACCGGGAAACGTGCCCGAACAGCCTTTCTTATCCAAGGCTCTTTTTCAACTAAATGCATTCCAAGCAACACCATATCCTCAAAATCTATTAGACCACTCGAACGCAAACCTCGCTCATAGTTTTCGATAAGCGCAGCAATTTGTGGTGACTTTTGCCATTCAGGTTTATCGCGATCCAAATAGGTGCGCCGATAATAATCCATTTTCGTTCTCCATGGCGAAGGATTCTCTTCAGGACTTACGGTTTCAGCCAATGCCCGTTCAAAGAATTTTATTTGTTCGCTTGGGAGTGCTACACTGAAAGGATATGGCAAAGCCACGCCAGCGAGCTTTCCATAAGGCAATAAGACGACCTGCAAACAAAATGAGTGCACAGTTCCGATAAAGACGTTCTTGTCTTCTTGCACACCAAGAATCTTTAGCTTGCGCTTCAATTCATGCACGCATTCGGAATTATAAGTCAGGCAAGCTATACCTCTGGGATTTGTGACTTCTTCAGCAAGCATTCTTGCCACTTTGATAGTAAGTGTTTTTTTTTCCACTGCCAGGTCCAGCCAACACAACACAATTACCTTCGCAATTATATGCTCTCCATTGACCTGGATTTTCGCGCAGATCCTCTGCTGCATTTAAATAACGCATCTTTGGATTAGCGACATTTTTTAGAGACATATTCGATAGCACTCATTATATAATTCGGATAAGGAACATCGCTGATATTGGATGAAAGCCGTTGTGCAAATCGTCCCTTTCCAATCTCATCAATATCTTTTAAAAAACGATCTATATCTAATTGATCGGGTTTATCGTTCCATACGTTTGCTCTTTTTTTTGCAGCACCATTATCTGAAAGCTCAATTAATGTCTTACATATACTTTTATGTTGGCCGCACTTAAACAAGTCAATCTCCAAAGTATGATCATTTAGGAATAGACCATGAGTTTGCCCTAATCTTTTGACTTCATCTGGGCTCATTTCCTTTAGGCCTTCATTAGGCCCAATGAGTGGAAGCAATGATATCAATCTTTGTATCCCCAAGCTTATTTTTCCCGTTTGCGGATCATTATCCGTCAAGACTGCAAATGGTTTGTCTAAGCCTTTAGATCCAAGAAATTTTATATATGGTGCAAAATTTGTGCCATGCACTGAGCAAACAGTAATACCTAGTTCATCGAGATTTTTTCCTAATAATTTGCAGATAGCAGGAAGGATATATAATTCTGCTTCGCCTTCAACTAATAGTATACCTCTCGCGAAAACAATTTCACCTCTACTAACATCAATGTATCTTTCTAAGTCAGCAATGTCGTTCTCAGAAAGATCCAAATTGGAAGTAGAGACTCCTTCGGTGGCATTTCCTTCAATAGTCTTTCTTAAGGCGATCAAAGATCTGATTGGGGAAACACTCACTATATGTGGTGAATGAGTTGTGAGGATAAGAGTCGTGAACTTTGAATGCTCACTTTTGTCCGATTCCTCAGTTTGACTGATTCTCGACCTAAGTAGTTTTTGAAATACTAGTCTTTGTAGATGAGGATTCAAGTGAGCTTCAGGCTCTTCAATTGCCAAAAAAGTATGGTCTCTCTTATTTTGACCAACGAGCTGCTCTAGTTCAAGAATCCTCAATGCAATATAAAGAAGGTTCGTTGAACCTAGACTTGCCTCATTTATTCCTCGCTTTCCGTTATCGATAAATAGTCTAAGGGATCGAATCAATCTCTCAGTATCTGCCGGAGTGAAACCTAATTCAGTTTCAAACGCTTGATAAGATCCTGCTAATTCTTCCAGCTTGGCAGTAATCCGTCCAGATAGGCTTTTTATCTCTTCTACTTCTATAATCCCATTATTGGCTGCAGATATCTGACTGGCTATTGAAGAAAGTAGATCGTGAGAGATTCGACTCGATGAGTCATCTAATAATGGCTTAAGTGGAGAATGTCTCCAGTTAGATAGATCTGACTCTGCATCTCTCAATGCAGGCATTACATCTAAAGGCATGCGATTGCGGATGTCATAACTAATAACATTTTCTGGACTATCGCCACCGAAAACGAGAAACTCATAATCAGACTCCTTTTTAGGATCATCCGCAAGTCCTGAAACCGGTTGAAAAACGTAGGATAATCTTGAGATCATTGGATCGTGATTCACCAAGCAATCCGCTAGAATTGATAATAGATTATCATCATCATCAAAATCAGATAATTCAATCGAAATTATTATTTTGTCCTCTTTAGATAAGGGTCTTGAGAGCCCATCCCAGAAGTCCTCTAAACCTAATTGGCGTGCCGTATCTGGTAGTGAAGGATCCAGAATCAAGCGAAGCGCGAATAGAAGATTCGATTTCCCTATCTTATTTTCGCCGACAATGACTGATTGATCGCTGAGAAAAATGTCAAAATTTTTAAAATTACGAAAATTTTGAATCAATATTCGAGATTATCTCATTCAACCTCCCTTCCCGTTCAGAATTAGTGGCAATAGCCAAGTGATATAGTTTTTGGCAAGATCTTATCTATATTTATGAGGACACGATTATCTACGAAATAGACTTGGTTAGAAGACAGGTATCTTCCTCGGGCCAGTCTCTCCGCACCAGGTTGCCCGTGCAGAAGAATAGGTGTGAGCAGGGCCAGAAGATTGTCCTTAATGCAAAAATAGCCCGTAAAGAAGCGCTGAGGGTGAGATTTGAACTCACGAGGTGCGATGCACCACTGGTTTGCCCGTCCCGCTCTCCCGAAGAGGAGCAGTACCTCAAGACCAGCGCCGTAGGCCGCTTGGCTACCTCAGCTCGCAAGCTTCTTTGAGCCGGTGGATCTTAAGCCTGACGATTCGACAGTCTTTTCACCTCTCCGGGCTACCTCCATCCGATGCTGATAAAAGATGTCTCCCTTCTTCACTCCGGCCAGCTTTTATCCGGCCGGGACATCCTCATAGAAGAGGGCAGGATCGCCCAGATAGGGCAGGGCCTCAAAGATGAAAGCGGCGACGAGGCCATCGACGGGCACGGAAAACTCGCTATACCCGGCCTGATCAACTGCCACACCCACCTAGCCATGACCCTGCTGCGCGGCTATGCCGATGACATGGAGCTCATGCCCTGGCTACAGGAGAAGATCTGGCCCCTGGAGGCCCGCCTCACCGAGGAGGACATCCGCTGGGGAGTCAAGCTCGGCTGCCTGGAGCAGATCCGCCACGGCATCACCTGCTACAATGATATGTACTACCACCCGGATATAACCGCCGAGGCCACCCGGGAGATGGGCCTAAGGGCCTATATCTCCGGAGTGGTCTTCGATATGAAGCCGGAGATGCTAAGCCAGGTCGAGCCCTTCATCCGCCGCTGGAAGGGCGATCCCCTGATCACCCCCGCCGTGGGCCCCCATGCCGCCTATACCTGCTCCGAGGAGACGCTCCTTAAAGCAAAAGAGATAGCGGACCGGCATAACTGTATGATCCACATCCACCTCTCCGAGACCAGGTCGGAGGTGGACGGTTTTCTGCTCAGCAAAGGAATGAGCCCTGTGGAGTACCTCGACTCCCTGGGCCTGCTCAATCCGCTGCTGGCGGCAGTGCACTGCGTCTGGCTCTCCCAGGAGGACTGCTTCCTTTTGGCCGAGAGGGGGGCTAATGTCGTAACCTGCCCGGTCAGCAACCTCAAGCTGACATCGGGCATAGCCCCCCTCAACACCATGCTCAAGGCGGGAGTCAATATCTGCCTCGGCACAGACGGAGCCTCCAGCAACAATAACCTCAATTTATTCCAGGAGATGAAGGTGGGGGCCATCACCCAGAAGAACGCCTACCATACTCCGGCCGCCTTTACCGCCGATCAGATCTGGGGCATAGCCACGGACAACGCCCAGAGAGCCTTCCGGCTGGATCTGGGCTTGCGCCAAGGTGCTTTGGCCGACCTCTCACTCATAGATTTGAAAAAGCCCTGGCTCTTCCCCCAGAGCAATATGATCTCCCATCTGGTCTACAGCATGAGCGGGGGGGTGGACAGCACCATAGTCAATGGCAAAGTGCTGATGAAGGGTGGAGTCATACCGGGCGAAGAGGAGATACTGGAGCGGGCTCAGGAGTGCTTCCTGCGCTTGACATCCTAGCCCATGAGATCTCTCAGCTTCTGACAATGCGCAATCGCCTGCGGCTGCGGCCGAGCTTTTCCAGCGCCAGCCGGGCCGAGAGCAGGAGAATGCCGGCCAGGGCAGCGCCTGCCAGATAAATCCAGGCCGGACTCCACCTCTGGCCCACATAGATCACAGCAGCGCTTTCTTCTCTTCTAAGCTCCTGCTCAGCGCCGTCCCGGTAGCTGATCAGGCAGGGCAGAGCATAATATCGGGAAGAGGCATTTTCATCCGCAAACAGAGAAAGCTGCCCCTCTGCACTCTGGCCCGGAGACAGGTTCACTCTGGTCCATCCGTTCTCCACCATGAGTATGGGCGGGCTGGGGCGCACCTGAAGCTGCAGATCCAAGGCCGGCTCATCGCCCCGGTTTATGAGGATCAGCTCGATGCTGCTCTCTCTTCCCGGCGCCACATACTCCCACCATCCATCTGGGCTGTCTATCTCTATTCTCGGCCCCATTACCGTCTCCACCTGCAGAGGAAGATCCAGAGATGCTTCCTGGTATTCAAATAACATGCCGGGCGCCCCCCCGCTCCCTTCGGCCCTCACCGCAGAAAGCCGGGAGAAATTGCAGATCAGGGAGAGGGGATAGAGGCCCAGAGGCAGGCCCTCTGCCAGAGCTGTAAACTGCAGGGTGACACTGGCTCCCCCCTCCAAAAGACCTCCGAACTGGGGCCGCGACAGGACCCTGATCCTCTCATCCGAGCTTATCAGCTGGGCAGTGATATTGCGAGCCACATCCTCTCTCACAGCCATCTCATCCTCTCCAGCCGCCAGCCCGGCCTCATTTCTCAAAATCACAAAGATGCTGCTGGGCCGGCCCAGCTCCAAATTGCCGGAGACCGAGGAGAGCACCAGATCCGGACTCCCTCTCAGGCCTTCCTTTCCCCTGAAATCCTCTCCCAGAGCCGGCCCGGAAAAACATAGCGGCAAGACGAGCATAAAGATGGCAAGGCAGCAGAGGCAAAAGAGATGGCTGGAATTCATCAAAGCCTCATTAAGGACACTCTGCCCTTTTATCTCTGATGCCCCAACAGCCGCATATAGCCCGGAATGAAAGAGAAGGGCTGTTTCAGTCTCTGGCCGAGGATATGGCCAGGGCCTCCTCCGCTTCCAGCTTCTTATGCACCACTCCGCAGATGCGTCGGGTGATGAGGGCGGGGCTGTCATGCTGGAAGACATTTCTGCCTATGGCTACGCCTCGTGCCCCGGCCGATATCGCTCCCTGTACCATTCTCAGCAGATCCATCTCCGAGTCCACCTTAGGACCTCCGGCAATAACCACCGGCACGGGACAGCCCTCCACCACCCGGGCAAAGCTGTCCTGATCTCCGGTGTAATTGGTCTTGACTATATCCGCCCCCAGCTCCGCCCCCACCCGGGCGGCATGGGCAATGTACTCCTCCGAGTACTCGTCCTTGATCTTCTTGCCCCGGGGATACATCATGGCCAGAAGGGGCATGCCCCACTCCTGACAGTGGCGGGAGACCTCGCCCAGAGTATGGAGCATATGGCTCTCGTCCTCTGCTCCCACATTGACATGAATGCTCACGCCGTCCGCTCCCATCTTGAGAGCCTCCTCTACTGTGGCCACCAGAACCTTGTTGTTGGGGTCCGGCCCCAGAGCGGTGGAGGCAGAGAGATGTATGATCAGTCCCAGATCCCGGCCGTAGCCTCGATGGCCAAATGAGGCGGCTCCTTTGTGCACTATGGCTGCATCAGCCCCTCCCGAGGCCACGGCATCGGCAATGGACTTGACGCTCTTTATTCCTCTGATGGGGCCCACGGTGACCCCATGGTCCATGGGAATTATGACCGCATTTCCTGTCTCTCGGTTGAATATCCTCTCCAGGCGAATAGATGTTCCTCTCAATTGGCATCCTCCTCTATTGTATAAATTAGTACATCATAGATCTAATTATTACACTGATGAGCAATTTAGATGTATAAATACCTTCTCCATCTCTAGGCAAGCCTGAAATAGTGAGAAGATCCCTTAAGCAGGGAGTGATTTCTATCATGGGCAGCGGCATATCCCTATTCATCAACTCAGAGAAGATGAGGTCGGCATCGTTGATCGGTCTCGTCTGCGCTGTATCTCTCTTTATCCTGGCCATGGCCGCCACGGCCGGCACAGAGACGGGCGAGTTCTGTCCTACCTGTCCCGACTGGACCAACCTCGACGGCTGGCTGGCCCAGAGGGATGCCTACGAAAGGGCTCAAATAAACCAGCAAAACGGCCCGCAGAGCAGCGAAGAGACAGCAAGCCCGCCGGCGGTCGCAGTTCCTGAAAAGGTCGAGGAGAGCTATGTGCGGCCCGACTATATCACCATGCCGGGGAATTTAGATGAGGACGGAGCCTTTCTGGATGCCAGGTCGGAGGGCGATTATCAGGCCGGACATATCACTGGAGCCAGAAACATCTACTGGAAGGATCTGCAGCAGAACGGCAATCTGGCCCCCTCCCTGCTGGTGAAGGCTCTGGAGGAGGCAGGGCTGGACGAGAGCGAGAAGATCATAGTCTATGGCAGCTCCGATGATGAGGGAGGAGCATTCCTATTCTGGGCTTTGAGCTACCTGGGACATGAGAACATCAGCCTTATGGACGGGGGAATTGAGGCCACCCAAGAAGCTGGTGCGGCTCTGAGCAGCAATGCCCCGGCGGCAGAGCGGTCCAATTACAGCGCCAGCATCCGTCCCTGGCTGCTGGTAGAGCCCGCCGCACTGGAGAGCTTGCTGGACCAAACGGGCCTGCGCATCTTTGACGCCCGAGACTTCTCCGATTATGGCCGGAGCAGGCTGGGCAATATCTCCATCTGCCTCTCTCAGGACAAGATCTACGATGACCGCTCCAGGATAAAGCCGCCCGGAACCTTGAAGAGCCTCTTCGAGCGGAGGATGGGGCCGGATGATACAGTTATAGTCTACGGAACGCCTCAGGCGTACCATCTCTTCTATAGCCTTCGCCTCATGGGCACTAATGCCACACTGATCCAGGGAGATTGGTGGAAGGATACCGAATGGGTGGTCAAGAATATAAGCTAGCAGAATCAGGGCCAAAAAATGAGCAGAAGGCGGGATGGATATGAGCCGCATTGATTCCCGAGTCTTCCGGGCCCGCCGCCTCTGCCATGAGCTTTACCTCAGCTCCTGCGTCGAGGACAAGAGGCGGGGCTGCCACGAGGCCCTTCTCCGTCAGCGCCCTCACTGGTCGGTTTTGAAGAAAGAGGAGCAGATGCAGAAGATCGACCAGGGAGAGAGCATCCCCTTCGATATCACCCTGCCCCTGCCCGCCAGAGACGGGAGAAGGGGCTCCGATGCCGGAGTCAATCTATTCTGGGAGCTTTTCTCCTGCCAGAGGTGCGGCAGATGCTGCGCTACCCCCGGAGCCGGGCTGTACCTGGAGCAGGAGGACTTCGAGAGGATCGCCGGGCATATCGGAAAAAAGAGGCTGCAGTCCTTATGCCGCTACGATGAGGCTCTGCAAGCCTGGATTTTGCGCCAGCCCTGCCCATTTTTTGATCCGGAGGTCGGCTGCAAGATCTACCAGATCCGGCCACAGACCTGCACCAAGTACCCCCTTCACCCGCCCTCGCCGGATATGCCCTATCACCTGGCTGCCGATGCCTTCTGCCCGGCGGCACGCCAGTTCGCCAAGCGGACCCTGGGCTGGTGGATCATATGCGAGAATCACTGGGCAGAGCTCTTAGGCAGGTTGGAGGGTGATCAGGCTAAAAAGCCGGGATGAATGGGATGGCAAGACTGCCCCCGGCCTCAGATCAGCTTTTGTTCTCTCAGGTGGTCTATGATCTCTGCAAAGCCGTCTCCATACTGGGCCTCTGCCACATAGTCTGATATCTCCTTCAGCTCGGGACTGGCATTGCCCACGCTAGCAGAGTAGCCCGCCAGGCGGAACATGGGCAGATCGCTTTTGCTGTCGCCTATGGCGGCAAAAGAGGAGAGATTGATCTTCATCCTTTCCGCAATGCGGTACAGGCCGGTGCCCTTGTCCACCCTGCTGTCCTTGATGTGCACGGCAAAGCTGGTGTCTATGAACTCCACAGCCAGGCCAAGCTCATCGGCCCGACGTGAGGCGGCGGCGACATCGAAGTCTCGCTCTAATGCGATATCTGTAAATCTGTATCTTGAAGAGTTGTACCTGTTCAGGGCAAATTCCCGGGAGAGCCTTTGGAAAGCCTCCTCGCAGAGATTGATATCGGCCAGGATCTCTATCTCCTGCTCGGAGAGGGCGATTACCCCACCATTCTCGCAGATGAGCAGGCGCGGCGTTCCCAGCAGAACGGAGACGGTTCTGGTAAAGCAATGGGTGTTGCCGGTGCTGAGCACCACGGGCAGATCCAGACGGCGCAGAGCCTGCACCGCTCCGGGGCAGAGCACCCTGTTCCTGTCGCTGAGGGTGCCGTCAATGTCCACAGCCAGGGCTTTGATGGGGGCCATATTTCTATCTCCTCCTGGAGGCATTTCCGCTGCATGCGCCTGTCTTAAATGCTTTCGACATTATCCACGATATCTCCTCATTCTCTTCTGCCAGAAGAGAAAGGATGGAAGGCTGGAGGGCAAAAAAGCTTTCGTCATCATCTCCTCATTTGCCTCAGCCAGACTTTATAGCTCGCGGCAATGGTCTCTGGGATCGAACCGCTTATAACTCATGGCAGACATGAGGCTTGAGAAATTGCAGTCGACAGGACAAAAGCGGCGCCGGCACTTCCGGCATCAGAGCTGGACGACTGCGCCCAATCTGGAGGAGATCATAATTGTTCGGAATTGAGTTCGTACCCGATGAGCCGGTCTACAAGATCGGCTATATGGCAAAGCTGGCGGAAGACAGTGGATTTTCCAATGTCTGGATCACAGACCACTACAACAATCGCGATGTCTGGACCACCCTGGCCGCCCTCTCCATGATGACCAACAAGATCCGGCTGGGGACCGGCGTCACCAATCCCTACACCAGAAATGCGGCCATCATCGCCTCTTCTATAGCCTCCATCAATGAGCTGTCCGGTGGCAGGGCCATCCTGGGAATAGGTCCGGGAGACAAGGCCACCTTCGAGAAGATGGGAATAGACTGGGACAGGCCTCTGACCAAGGTGCGCGAGTCGGTCCAGGCCATCAGGGCTTTTTTAGCCCGGGAGCAGGTCAACCAGGCCGGATTCAAGGGGGCTCAGATGTCCTTTGCGGCGGGAAAGATTCCCATCTACATCGGGGCCCAGGGTCCCAAGATGCTGGAGCTGGCCGGGGCCATAGCTGATGGGGTTTTAATCAATGCCTCCCACCCCGAGGACTTCAAGTTCGCCGTGCCTGTTATCCGGCAGGGAGCAGAGAAGGCGGGCAGAAGGCCGGATGCCGTTCAGATCTCGGCCTATGCCAGCTTCAGCGCGGACAAGGACCCGGCAAAAGCAGTAAACGCCTCCAAGATCGTGGTGGCCTTCATCGTAGCCGGCTCGCCCGAAAATGTGCTGGAGCGGCACGGCATAGGCATGGACCAGGCGAAGGCCATCTCCGATGCCATTGCCCGGTACGACTTCAAGGCAGCCATGGAGGCTGTGACGGCAAAGATGACCGAGGCCTTCTCCGTCTCCGGAGCCCCGGTGGACTGCCGGGCGAGGGTGGATGAGCTGCTCGGAACCGGGGTCACCCAGATTGTGGTCGGCTCTCCCATCGGCCCTAACAAAGAGAATGCCATCAAGCTGATCGGAAAGCAGGTCATAGCCAAGTAAAGTCGGGGAAATTTATGCGTGCTCTGTACATCGGGCGCTTCCAGCCCTATCACCTCGGCCATCAGGCGGTGATAGAGAAGATCGCAGAGGAGGTGGAGGAGATCGTCATAGTCATCGGAAGCGCCCAGGACAGCCACACCCCTGAGAATCCCTTCACCGGGGGGGAGAGGATGGAGATGATCTATGCCTCCCTGCGAGAGTGCTCCCTCTGCCATCGCTGCTATGTCGCCCCTCTGCAAGATGTACAGCGCAACTCGGTATGGGTCTCTCACCTGCGCTCCATGGTCCCAAGGTTCGATCTGGCCTATTCCAACAATCCCCTGGTGGTCCAGCTCATATCCGAGGCGGGGATTGCAGTCAGAAAGCCGCCTATGTATCAGAGGGCGGTCTACTCCGGCACGGCAATAAGAAGGCTGATGAGAGAGGGAGGAGATTGGGAGAGGCTGGTGCCGGAAGCAGTGGCCCGGATCATAGGGGAGATGGGGGGAGTGGAGAGGCTTCTCTCCATATCCAAGAGCGACAATCCCTAGAAGCGAGATGGATGGATATGGAATAAAGCCCTCTACGCCGGCCAGAACATTATTTTTCATTATTTTTGCTTAAATATTTAAGAGCCACCTCCTCAAATTAATCTTGATTTCCTGAGACTGGAGCCATTACCAAAGAGCTTTTAAAGGAGTCCTTCCTAGTAAGCAGGTTCACCAAAACAAACAATAACAGGAGGTGTATTGGATGCCATACGAGAGCACAAGCGAGCTGCCCAAGAGCGTTCGAAATCTCCCCAGCCGGGCCAAGATCCTTTATCTGAAGGCCTATAACAACAGCTGGGAGGAGATGGAAGAAGTGGAAGACGCAGCGCGCGAGAGGGCATCTCACGAAGCTGCCTGGTCGGCCGTGAAAGAGCAATACGAAAAGGACGACGAGACGGGCGAGTGGGTCAAGAGCGAGGAGATGTCCGGAAGACGCTCGCGCCACGTCATGAGGCACCGGAAGAGCAGGCCAAGTGGGGCTTCCTTCCAGGCTAAGGCACATGCATGATCTTCTCTATTGCATGGGCAGGCTAGAATGTTGATGAGCAGATAAGCCTTTCACAAAGAGGCTGGCTCATCAGCAATTTCGCCATACAATCCAACAAACTGATATTCCCTTCTGGCTATCCTTCCATCATGAAGCTCGGCTTCGTGCCACTATAGCCCCCCCGACAATCTCTTATATTCTCCAGCCCAATTAAAGCAGAATCATTTAGACGAGGCTGAATAAAAATGTCCAAAGATATTCTGGAAAAGGGGGCAATATTGCAGAGAGACAAAGAGACCTTCGCCATTGCACCTCATATTCCCGGCGGCATCATAGATCCGGCCGGACTGCGCCGGATAGCCGATGTGGCTGAGAAGTACAATGCCAAGGCCCTCAAGATCACCTCCGCCCAGAGGATAGCCATAGTGGGCATAGATCCCAAGGACATCGATGCTGCCTGGAACGACCTGGGAATGAAGACAGGGGCGGCAATAGGCCTGTGCGTTAGGAGCATCAAGATCTGTCCCGGCACCACCTTCTGCAAGCGCGGCCAGCAGGATTCGGTGGGCATTGGCCTCAAGCTGGACCAGATCTATCACGGAATGCAGCTTCCCTGGAAGTTTAAGATAGGGGTCTCCGGATGTGCCAACTCCTGTGCCGAGCCAGCGGTCAAGGACATCGGACTGATAGGCATGTCCAAGGGCTGGAAGCTTCTTGTGGGCGGCAGCAGTGGAGTCAAGCCCCGCCTGGGCCTGACACTGGCGGAAAACCTCTCCGATGAGGCTGCTCTGTCCCTGATTGATAGAATCATCAACTACTACAAGGAGCATGCCAAGAAGCAGCGCCTGGGTGAGTTCATAGAGGAGATAGGCTTCGAGAAATTCAAGCAGGAGATCCTGGGCTAGACGGCAGCAAGGGATGTCTGTTCGGTATCTATTCTTATTTAGTTAAATTATTTTTTAAAAATTAAAACAAAAATATTCTTTAAAGCCAGGATCCGTGTCCTGAGCCGTAGCTGGGGCTGAAGTAATAGGGATAATAAGGATATGCGGAGGGATACTGAACCGGGACATAAGCAGGGCTGTAATAGTCTGCATAGAGGAAGCTATAGGCCTCGCTCATCCACAGGGCCTGCTCATAGTAGGCCTTTCCGGGGCAGGTGCCCTTGTAAAATGATACCAGATCACAGTAGCTGCCGTCGGGAAAATGACAGTATCCATCTCTGGGACAGCCTCCCTGACTGACACAATAGGCCTCAACAGCATCTCTGGCCAGACAGGAGGAAGATCCGTACATTCCCAGAGCGTTTACCGCCTCTGCAGACAACAGGGCAAAGAAGATTGCCAATATCCATAGGGACCATACTTTCATAATCAACCTCGCTTGATCTTTATTCTGACTTTTATCTATGAAAGCCTGATGGTCAAAAGAGCAATAGAAAAAATAAGAGAAGATCCTGCCGCTGCAGGATCAGAGTGAGAAGAGCCGATCTAATTCCTTCCGCCCGGATCAGCCCTCCCACGCATTTGCTTTTGAATTGATGCCCAGAGCAATATCTCGGCTTAAGCCTTCTGGTTGACGAAGACCAGATCGGTCACGCTGGCATCTGCAATGGTGACATCCACGGTGCCGTTCTCGGGAGAGACTGCGCTCCATCCCTCTTCAAGAGTCTCAGTTACAGTGTAAACTCCGGATGTCAGACCCACAAAGTTGAATTTTCCATCTACTCCACTGGTAGCGCTATCGACCACTGCTCCATCCTTGCTCAGATTGAAATTCCAGCCTTCCAGTGGGGCCTGATCATTATCCTGGGCTATGCCCATGATCACATAAGGTCCGGCCACGGGAGCTGATGCTGCGACCTCAGTCTCATTAACGGCGGGAGCTTCGGCAACAACCTCGGTCTCATTGACGGCGACAGCCTCAGCCACAACTGGCTCAACCACGGCGGGAGCCTCAGCAGCAACCTCGGTCTCATTGACGGCAGGGACTTCGGCGGCAGCTTCGGTCTCAACAACAGCGGGAGCCTCAGCAACCACGGGCTCGACCACGGCGGGGGTCTCAGCAGCAACATCGGGCACTTCTGGAGTCTCAGCCGCTGCCACAGGCGCAGCCTGTTCCTGCTTGTTCAAGCTTCCCAGCAATGCAGCCTGCTTGCTTGCTGCTGCTCCAAGAGCGGTAGCGCTATCTGTGCCCACAATCTTGATCGAGTACACCGGTGCAGCGCTTGCCTTGAAGCTGTAGGGCATCCTGGTGCTCTTGATTCCCGCAGATTGTAAAGAAAACTTGTTCATTATCATATCAGGTGTCAGGCTGTGAGCCGGAGTCATCGCCACCAAGCTGTAATTCTGTAATTTATCTCCTGCCGAAATAGAGTAAGTTTGATTTCCTGCTGCCTGATTGGTGTATCCCAGAGCAGGCATTATAACCGCGACCGCTATCATCAGGGCCGCAGCAATGGCCAGAACTTTCCGCATATTGAATTCCTCCTATTCCACTAGCGCATAGCATTTATGACTGTAGATTGAACATCCTCCCTTTTGAGAAGAATTGTCGTGAAGTCTAGTTATTCTTCATATAAATAGACTTTCATGGGCATTAACCGGAATTGAGGGACAGCATATCATTTATTCTTCTGGCTCTCCTGCTCTGAGACAGCAACAGATGCGACCCATCGCAATTTATTCCCGGTGCTGGCGCTGAGCCCTCCCGACAGGAGGAAAATGTCAGCCCATGCTCCTCTGAAGATGCTTTTATCCTCTGCATCAGATCCCTCCGAAGCTCTACCGGAAGATAGAGGCTCCCGCCCATTATCTCACCGGCGGATAATAGCCTCCGCAGAGCCGCCCCTTGCTCTGGAAATTCATTCTGGAGCCCTTTGAGTCCCCCAGGCCGGGCCTTAAAAGTTGAGGAGGTAATATGGCCTGCTCCTGCTGCGGAGGCGGCCGAGACAAGAGATTCGATCTCATCATCATTGATGCCGGGAATGATGGGATCTATCCTGGTCGAGACAGGAACACCATGATCGGCCAGCTTTTCCATAGCTTTGAGCCGCTGGCCGGGAAGTGCAGCTCCTCTCTCCAGGACCCGGCTGATGGAATCATCCAGGGTGGTCAGGGTCATGGCCACGCAGGAGCTCATCCCGGCCAGGAGATCGGCATCCTGGGCTACAAGACAGGACTTGGTCACCACCTGCACCGCCAGCCCTTGGGCCTTCAAAATCTTCAGGCAGCTTCGAGAGAGGCGCAGCTCTTCTTCCAGGGGAGGATAGGGATCGGAGCTATTGGACATGGCCACCAATCTGCCCGGCTGGATCCTGGCCGCCTCGCGGGACAGCCGGCGGAGTAGATCCGTCTTTGGCCGGCAGCAACTGAAATGAGGTATGTAGGATCGGGCATAGCAGTAAAGGCAGCCGTGCGGGCAGCCGGTGTAGGGATTGAGGCTGAGCTTGGATGGACAGGTGCACAGCCGGCTCTTCCAGGGATCGAAGGGAGATAGTATCATTTCCGGCCGGCCTGGAAGATGAAATCCCCTTCCGCCAGACTCCCTGGCAGATATAGTCCGCCCGGATCGCGGGCCAACAATCCCCTGGCATCCTTTTTCTGTACCCGGCGGAGGTAATCGTCCCGCTCCTCTCTGTCCTTATGATGCTGCTCTTCGGCGGGGTATATTCCATAAAAAGGCATATCTTGGGGCTGACCCAGAGCAGTCAGCAATCTCTTGCGGCGCTCGGCATAAGCCATTCTGCAGATGTCGCAGCCGTCAACTGCCAGGAGATCATATGCCAATAAGGCCGGGCGGATATTGCTCTTTCTGGCCAGTCGACGGCGGTTGATATATCCGAGAATCTCACTGCGGCTGCAGATATTGCTTATGGCTGAAGCCTCCCCGGAAGAAGAGGCAAAAAAGCCGATCAGATCCGCATCGACAACAAAATCGGGCTTTAACTGTCCCACATGCTGACACAGACCGCCTAAAGACAAGGATATATCCCGCAGCTGAGAGGAGAATATGCCCACCACCTCTCCAAACTTATGGACCTGCACCCTCAGGCCGGGGAATTTGGGAAGATATGCGGCCGGAAAGAACTCCCCTCTTCTGGGATAGCTCATAAATCGGACCGGAAGATTGGGCTGGATTGAGATCTCATCCAGCCTGCCCTGGCCTGCCAGCTTGGCAATGCTCCCTAAATCGGGCAACAGCCCGAATGCCCGGCTCAAAGCCTGCGATTCGCAGGTAAGGGCGGAAGAAAGAGCAGCAATCATGGTGCGCGGTCCGAGGCCGGCCTGCATGCTGCGCAGAGCAGTGCGGGCGATGAACTTTCCCTCCAGAGGGCTTGCCTGCAAAAACAGACCTCTGAGAAGGGCCAGCTTTCTCTGATCCGAATCGTCTCCTCTGAAAGAGGAGATGCGCCTGAGATCCGCATAAACGGCAAGCGCATCCAGCGGCTGGCCGAATAATGAGCTCTGGCCCTTATGCTGCAGTGCCACCTCGGCCACAAGCCCCATATCTCCTTTTTGCTGCTGCTCTATGGATATGTCGATATCACAGACATCGGCCAGTGCTGCGGCCAAGGCCTGCGGCCCTATGCCCATCTCCCGGCTCTCCCAACGAGGCCACAGCTCACCCATGAGCAGCCTGACCACGGGACAGAGCATCTCCGGCTCCTCCGCTGCATCGCGAAGCAGAGCCGATGTCCTATCCGCTTTGCTGCCTCGAGGGGATCCTGAGATCTCCTGCAAGGCCGATGCAATCAGAGAATAGCGCATTCATCTCTCTATCTTGATTTTTTTTAGTTCCTCTGATCTCCTGGACAGCTCCTCGATCATGCCGTCCAGTTCTTCCAGGAACAGGCCTGTCTGCTCCGTGGTCACAGCTCCAGGGGCTGAAGCTTTAATCAGGCCTTCCTGCTCCAGAATCCTTAGGGAATAGCGCACCTTGTGGCTGGGGATACTTGTCTCCTCCGCCAGCTTGAGGATGCCTATGGGCTCATTTTCCACAACCTGCTTTAATATGAGCAGGTGCCTCTCCAGCATCTCAAGCTCGCCGCTCACCTTTTCCATCAGAATAGCCATCACATCCGCACCAGGGATTACCAGTATTAATTTGTGCAGCAGACTTATAATTCCATCGATTGACACGGCACATGCTAGCACGTGTAAGAAAAGAGAAGGAAGGAGAGATTGGATATTTTAGTAGCGTGCCCTGCGAGGCAGGAAGTCTATGCCATGCCTTGACGTCACCCTTCTTCCGCTCTCCTTTCCCAGTATCTGGGGCGAGGAGACCCCGGTGACCACCAGCATGGTGCGGATGGTGTGCTCCAGGTTCTGGTCGATCTGAGCCCCCCAGATGATCCTGGCATCGGGATTGATCTTCTGGTAGACCTCATCCACCACGGTCTCGGCATCGGTTATGGTCATATCCGGTCCTCCCACCACATTGACCAGGGCGGAGGTGGCTCCGGATACATCCACATCCAAAAGAGGGCTCCTGAGAGCCTTCATCACCGAGTCGCGGGCTTTTTCCTCTCCATCCGCCTCGCCCATTCCGATCATGGCCACGCCTCCATTGGTCATCACCGTTCTGACATCGGCAAAGTCCAGGTTGATCAGACCGGGGCGGGTGATCAGCTCTGTGATCCCCTTGACCGAACGCATCAGCACCTCGTCGGCAACCTTGAAGGCCGCCTGAAGGGGCAGGTTGGGTACCACATCCAGGAGCCTGTCGTTGGGAACCACAATAACTGTATCCGAGACCTCCCGCAGCCGGGCCAGGCCCGCTTCAGCATTCTGCATCCTTATAGAGCCCTCGGCGCTGAAGGGAATGGTGACTATGGAGATAGTAAGGGCTCCCGCCTCCCTGGCTGCCTCAGCAACCACGGGTGCTGCCCCCGTGCCGGTACCGCCCCCGAGGCCGCAGGTGACGAAGACCATGTCCACCCCATCCACAGCCGCCCGGATCATATCGATATCCTCCTGGGCCGCCTCCTCTCCTATGGCTGGCAGGCTTCCTGCACCCAGGCCGCGCGTGGTCCTTCTGCCGATGAGGAAACGCCGGTCGGCATTGATATGCAGCAGATGCTGAGCATCGGTATTGATGGCATACAGCTCCGCACCCTGGATGCCGCATTCTGCCAGGCGGTCTATGGTGTTCGAGCCACCCCCGCCGCATCCGATCACCCTGATTACCGTGGTCAGCTCCTCTAAAACCGAGACCAGCTCTTCATCGCTCTGGATCATGCTGGAGGGCTTGATCCTTCTCTCGGCCTCAGACCTGCCCAGGGCCTCCTCGATGATGTACTTCATCTCCTTCCCCGTCCGCTTTTACTTTGTTATTCATCTCTTTAATTAGTATATAGTTTTTTGCATAGAGATGATATTTATCTTTAAGAAATATGCAGCTACTGGCCACTTGCAAAGATGCAATTGCATCCATCCAAGCATATCGAGCCAGGGAAATAATAATTAATTATAACTTTATATTAAATTGATTTCAATGATTTTAGCTTCTCAATCTGTTCCATTATTCTCTCGGATTCCTTTGACTTTTCTGCTTCCAGGAAATCGACCATCTCTGGAAGGCTTTTATTCAGGCGGTAGATGCGATAAGGCCGGCCTTTGCCCGGATTCTTCTCATCCCTTTCCACAATCCAGTCCAGCCTGCGAATCTCACGCATGGCAATGCTCACTTCCGGCTGGCGGAGGCCCGATCCGGTCTCTATCTCGCGAGATGTTGCCTCAGCCACAGCAGCCAGATATGCCAGAACCTTGGCCACATTTCTTTTCAGGCCCAATTGAATCAGAATAGAGGCAAATTCGTCCCGCTCCAGCTTCCGGTCAGAGGCATCTCTTGTATCCAATGCGTTCACCAGGCGCTCAACGAGCCATTAGATATATATAAGTTTCGTTAAAAATAATTCTATCGAGAAGTAAATCCTCCTTCATATTAATTATCTTTAAGATATAAATAGAATATAGCAGCCGTCAAGCTGATGATACAGTAGCCTGTACATACCATTATGAAAGAGATATACCTGGATGATAGCTATCTCTGGAGCTTCAGTGCTAAGGTGTTGCAGGCATTTGAAAATAAATCCATTCTGGACAGGACTGCATTTTATCCCCAATCGGGGGGCCAGCCTTCTGATTCCGGCGTCTTGGCTAGGGGCAGTGAGATCTTTCAGGTGGTGGGAGCGGAGAAGCAAGGAGATGAAATTGTCCACATCCTGGACCGGCCCGGATTGCAGGCGGGCGACGAGATCTCCGGAAGGATAGACGGCGACAGACGCTACCGGTTTATGCGCAGCCATACCGCCTGCCACATCCTGAGCGCAGTCATCTTCCAGGAGACGGGAGCCAAGATCACCGGAAACCAGATAGAGCAATCCCGATCCAGGGTGGACTTCTCTTTGGAGAGCTTTGACAAAGCCAGGATGATGGAATATGTGGAGAAGGCCAATCAGATCGTATCCGAGCGCCGCCCGGTGAGCACCCGGACACTATCCCAGGACGAGGCTCTGGCCATACCCCATCTCCTCCGCCTGGCCATGGCCGTTCCGGATCGGGATATGATCCGGGTGGTGGAGATAGAGGGCATCGACAGTCAGGCCTGCGGCGGCACCCATGTCAGGAACACGGCAGAAGTGGGCAGGATCAAGATGATCAAGGCGGAGAACAAGGGCAAGGCCAACCGCAGGGTCTACTTCTCTCTGGAGGACTAGGATGAACATAATGGAGCTGCTGGGCCGATCACGGGTGAAGGTAGAAGGGGAAAAGGTGAATGCGGCAAGCGATCCGGTGATCCAGTGGTGTCCTCTCTTCGACAAGATTAGGGGCATAAAAAAGGTCACCGCTCAATCGGCTGCCGATAATATGGAGTTTAGGATAGACAATTACGGCATGTTCTCGCCCCGCCGCAAGCTAAAGATGGGAACCTTCGTGGGATTTGGGGCCTCCGAGTCCATGATGACCGGAATAAGGGCAGGTATAATCGATGCCGCGGTTACCGTATGCGACGGAGCGGGAACGGTGATAACTGCCAATCCCGATCTGGTACAGGGCATGGGTGGATATATATCCGGACTGTTGCAGACCGATCCCATTCCCGAGGTCATGGAGGGCATCCGGGCCATGGAGGGGCATGTCCTCTCTCCCCAGGACGGCGCAATCGATCAGATGGGCGGAGCTGCCTATGCCGCAGCTGCCGGATTCAGGAAGTTCGCAGTAACCACAGCCGATGCTGAAGAGGCGGAAAAGCTGCGAGAGCTGGAGAGGATGGCCGGAGTGAGGATAATGATCATAGGGGTGCACCTTACCGGGATCACCTCACAAGAGGCCTCAAGGCTCTTGGCTGCTGCCGATATCGTCACTGCCTGCGCCTCGAAGCACATTCGGGAGCAGGTCCGGCCCCTGGTGCAGGTGGGAACGGCGGTCCCGCTATTCGGCCTGACTCGCTGGGGCAAGGAGCTACTGGTGGAGAGGGCCAAGGAGGTGGAGCAGCCACTTCTAATCAACACCATGCCTCTGCCGGTGCTGCCGGAGAAAAAGCAGCCCAGGCCTCTGGTGTGACAGCGGGATCAGGAGGCCGGAAAGATGGGAATGATTTGCATAGAGTGGGAAGGCGGCATGGTCTCAGAGGGGGACTATGACCTCTGAAGAGCTGTTTAAGGTGGGGGTCTGCGGCATAGCCTGCCAGATCTGCCCCCGCATGGTTCAGGGCAAGTGTCCCAACGGCGAGGAAGGATGCAGGCCCCGCCAGAATCGCATGTGCCAGATCGCCACCTGCGCCTATGAGAAAGGCATATCTCATTGCTTTGCCTGCCCCCAGTTTCCTTGTGAGACCACTAAGCTGGGGCCGATAAGCTATGGATATTGCTGCTATGTATCGGGGAGGGAGAGCTGAAAGCAGGACGATGATACGGGCGAAGCGCTTTAATCTATCGAATCCCGGCTGAAAGGCGCATTGGCAATGTATGAGCTTCTTCCGGAACGCTGCGCGCTGCCTTGCTCTCGCGCGGAAGGAGCCAGGAGTACTCAGTCCCCGTGCAGGCTTGCCCCGGTCCCCTCTTCGGGTGCTATACTTGCGGCATCGGATATTCTGGGCAGGTGGACCTCTTGGTCTGTTATCTCCAAAGCGAGAGGATCTTTGCTGGAGATCTAGAGTGCATGGGACCACCATCTTTCTTCAGGGTAACGAACTCTTCGCAGTGGTCTTTATCCAGGTTGATCAAAATCAGGTGAATAAGGTACGTTTCTGCGCGCAGACCTCCCAGTCGAAATAAGTGCACTTGCGCTGCCAGAGTTAACGTAAAGTAGTTGGAGCGTCCATATTTAAGATGGAGTGGATTTTCATGAATCGAAATAATATTTTAATTTGCATTTATATTGCATTGACTTTATTTTGCATGCAAACTCAGGGACAAACTACAGCAGAAGATTGGAACAACAAAGGTGGAGCTCTCTTTGAGTCAGGGCAGTTCAATGAATCCATCGCAGCCTATAATAAAGCCATCGAAATCAATCCTCAATACGCAGATCCATGGTATAACAAAGGAAATGCTCTCAATTTTATGGGGAGATATGAAGATGCCATTGAAGCATACAATAAGTCCTTAGAGATCAACTCGCATGATGCTGATGTCTGGAACAATAAAGGCATTGCTCTTAAGCACCTGGAAAGATATGATGAAGCCATACAGGCATACGACCGAGCTATCGAGATAAATCCTGAACTGGCAAATGCCTGGTACGGCAAAGGAATCGCACTCGATTTTCAAGGAAGATACGAAGAGGCCATAGTATCTTTTGACAAATCCATAGAGATCGATCCGCAATTTGAAGGGGCTCGGGCCGCTAAGAATCTTCCCATTACTATGCTGCGACTGCTGAATGCCACCGAACCGCATAATGCTACAGAATGGTATATCATAGGTCAGGCTCTTGATATGCAGGGCAAGCATGCAGAAGCCATTGAAGCCTATGACGAAGCCATTCGGCTGGATCCTAAATTTGCCCGGGCCTGGACCGATAAAGGCAAAGCTCTAGATGAATTGAATAGGTCCGAAGATGCCATAGAAGCTTATAACAAATCTTTGGAGATCGATCCGCAAGATGCATGGACTTGGTACCACAAAGGCCTCGCTCTCGCCAGCCAGGGCAAGTACGACGAAGCTATAAAGGCTTTCGATAAGGCCCTTGAGATTGATCCACAACTCGAATCCGCCCGCGAGGTCAAGATTATAGTGCTTCTAGCAAGGGCTTTAGAATCGGGTGCTTTGGAATGGTTTGATAAAGGCAACACGCTCAAGCAGGAAGGCAAGTACGACGAAGCGATTGCCGCTTACGACAAAGCTATCGAAATAGATCCGCAATATGCAGATGCGTGGACCAACAAAGGCAACGCCCTTTCTGCACAGGGGAAGTATGATGAAGCTATGCTGGCTTACAACAAATCCATAGAGATTGATCCCCAATTGCCAAATGCATGGACCTGTAAAGGCGTTATTCTTGGCCAACAAGGCAAGTACGATGAAGCCATACAGGCTCATGATAAGGCCATCGAAATCGATCCACAATTTGAAGAAGCATGGATCAATAGAGGCGTTGCTCTGGGTATGCGAGGCAAGTACGATGAAGCTTTGCAGGCTTTCGACAAAGCCCTAGAAATTGATCCTCAAGATGCGAGCGCGTGGTACGGAAAAGGGCTGACTCTCAATTCGCTAGGCCGCGCTAGGGAAGCCAATGCAGCCATTAACCAAGCCGCCAAGATCAATCCCAGCCTCCTGAATGAGGCCAATTGAGTCGCATTCTAACGTTAGACCATTTTTCTTTTTTAATAAAGAGACTAATTTCCTTATTTATTCATAATTTTTATTGTATCCTCGATCGTTGCGCATGTTATCGTTTTGCATTCAGTTAGTCCAGAAAGTGGTTATCTTCAGTCGATCTCATCCCTCAGCCCCTTGACGAAGTGCCCGTAGGTGATCCCCCCCAGAGACAAAGGCACGACTGCTTCCTTAAGCTCCTGCAGATCCCGCTCCAGCCTCTCTCCGCCTCTTTTCGTCAGCTCAATGGCCCTTCTATAGATCTCCGTCATCTCCCGGCCATATTCCCCGCCCCTGCCCCGCCCATCCAGGGCCACGCCATCCAATGCCATGGCCGCAATCCGGGGCATCTGGTCCAGAAGGCAGGTCTCCACGGAGTTGAAGATGTGGGTCCTGGAATCATCATCCAGCTGCAGGGGGAAGACGCGCCTCATGTCCTGCAGCCCCCAGAACTGCCCGGCATCATCACCTGCCCCATTCGGACCGGCCAGGCAGGGAATGCAGTCCTCCGCCACCATAACCTCCAGGCTTCCCTGCACCACCAGCTCCAGTTCGGAGCAATCGGGAAGGAGGCGGCTGGCGGAGACGGCTGCGGCAATCTGCCGGGCGGAGAGCTCCGGGGAGAGGGTGAGGTGGCATAGAGGTGGAGAGAGGGCCCGGACGGTGAGATGATTGCAGACATTCAGGCCCATGCCCCCGTAAATGGGGACGGCGGGCCGGCATTCCAGCGCTGCCTGCAGGGCTCCCACATTCTCTATCATGACCCCATCAACCTCTGCCTCAGCCGCCACCTTGCAAGCCAGAGAGAAGAACTCAGATCGGCAGATCCTGGGCCACTTCCAGATGAGCTGCTTGCTGCCGCATATAGCCCGCGCTTCGCTGAGGATCTTTCTGAACCCGGCCTCTCTCTCGCTATCATCCTTTATCCTGCGTTCCAGTGACGGCTCTAGGTAAACTCGGTCACATCCCCCGGCCACAGCACCCTCTACGTCCTCCAGGCTGGCGGCATAGACAGATAGCAGGGGTGCAGTGACAGGGGCCCCGGAGGTGGGATATGTGGATTGACTCTCCCGCGGTTCGGATTGCATAGAGAGCTTCATATCCTGCCATCGGGCTCGGGCCTCATCCACCTTCTCCTTCTCCGCCCTTCTTCCAGCTAAAAGCGCCTGCTCCACCTTCTCCAGAAGCTGGCGGCGTAGCTGGTTAAGAGCTCCCAGGGGAGAGAAGAGGTCCCCGGAATAGTCCATCTCGATCTTACTTATGGCAAAAGGAGTGCCCCCGGTGCGGCGAAGCTGCGACTCGATCTGCTGCCGGGTGAGGGGCTGATTTTTGGCCTTCTCCATGAGAAAAGATGCCAGGACAGCTACCTTCTTTCCGTCTGGCAGCCGGGCCTGCAGAAGGGGCCTGTCCTCCTGCCAACTCAGATAGAGGTCCAGGGGTATCCCAGCGGGAGCTGAGTCGATGATTTGGGCCGCCTTTCTGGATAGAGCGGTGCTGCCTGTAAGATAGACCCTGGCTCCCGGCCGCACCCTCTCTTTCATCTTCAGGCGCAAGAGGCCATCTTTCACCTCCGCCCTCTGCACCACCAGCCCCACCTCCTGGCCCGGCGACTGGAAGACCAGTCCGTCCCCCCTCTCGGCAGCCAGGTTGCCGGAGAGCCGCACTGCCGCCTCGCCCTTCCGGGAGTCATAGGAGCTGACGCTGCCTATGAGAACCCCCCGGTTGTCCGACATCTCCCGGCCCATGACATCTTTCTCTCCCAGCAGATGGCCCTTGGTGAAGCTGCGGTTGAAGGCCAGGGCCAGGGCCATCTCATCCTCCTCTGAGGGCAGCCAGTCTCCCCTGGCAATGCCGTCCAGCGCCCTTCGGTAAATGCTGGTCACAATGGCCACATACTCCGGGGACTTCATCCTGCCCTCGATCTTTAAAGATGCCACAGGCGAGCGGACAATCTCCTTTAGATGCCGGTAAACGCAAAGGTCCCGGGTGGAGAGCAGAAACTTCTCTGGCAATTGCCGGGCAGACAGGCCTGCCGGCCGGCCGTACCTGTCCTTCTGGCCGGAGAGAAGCACATAGGGCTTGCGGCAGGGCTGAGCGCACATGCCCCGGTTTCCGCTCCGCCCCCCGATGGCGGAAGAGAGAAGGCACTGCCCGGAATAGGAGTAGCATAAAGCGCCATGAATGAAGACCTCCAGGCCGACATTGCCGGTCCTGCCCTCCCGGCTCATCTCTTTAATCTGCTCCAGGCCCACCTCCCGGGCTAAGACCACCCTGGAAAAGCCCGCCTTTCCGGCCCATCGGGCTCCCTCCCCGTTGTGGATGGTCATCTGGGTGGAGGCATGCCTCTCCAGCTCCGGTACGATGCTTTTAGCTAAAAAGGCCGCTCCCAGGTCCTGCAAAAGCAGGGCGTCAGCTCCCATCTCATAGAGGCAAAGCAGGTATTCGGCCAGGCCGGGGATCTCATCCTCCCGGACCAGGGTGTTGACCGTCACAAATACCCTCACCCCTTGCAGATGGGCATAGTCCACCGCCCGGGCCAGATCGGGCAGATCGAAGTTGGAGGCAAACTTTCTGGCCCCGAATCGCCTGCCGCCGAGGTAAACCGCATCCGCTCCTGCGGCTACGGCGGCTTTCAGAGCCTGATCCGAGCCGGCAGGGGCAAGCAGCTCAGGCAGTCTTCTCCGGGTTGATGGCGGCAATGGACTCCACCACGCTTCTCCATTCCGGGCAGAAGAATACCTGATCAGAATAATCGTGGATATCTGTATCGTTCAGGCTCCAGGGATGG
>Ga0302252_1000684_pt1 | contig 26279 bp, 23 predicted proteins | sample AAG_RA_Leu_MG_FD_193511 | JGI IMG/M metagenome (GOLD analysis project Ga0302252, IMG submission 193511) | Enriched activated sludge microbial communities from anaerobic digester in WTTP, New Holstein, Wisconsin, United States - AAG_RA_Leu | ecosystem: Engineered > Bioreactor > Anaerobic >... | reverse complement strand
TTGCAAGGAACTGGCTGCTTGAGAACATGCTTGGCAGACCAATGTTCAACGCGACAAAGCAAAAAGAGCTTGAGCATCCTATAGTAGAAGTGGGCAAAGAGCTAAGAGGCATGATGTCCTGGATAAAGGAATAGTAAATAGACTGGTATAGAGGATTGCAGGGAAAGGAAGTGCAGAAATGAAGAACGGGGCAAATGCGATAATAGATGTATTGATAGAAATGGGCGTTGACACTGTGTTTGGATATCCAGGAGGAGCCGTCGTCCCGCTTTATGATGCACTATACAGCAGGAAAAATGAAATAAGGCACATAAGGACATCACATGAGCAGGGCGCATCGTTTGCGGCTGACGGCTATGCAAGGGCCACAGGCAATGTGGGCGTGTGCATAGCCACATCAGGTCCCGGAGCTACAAATCTCATAACGGGAATAGCCGGGGCATACATGGATTCTGTGCCAATGGTTATAATAACAGGTCAGGTGGCATCACCTCTGCTTGGAAAAGATTCATTCCAAGAAATAGACATAGCAGGAATGACTTTTCCTATAACAAAGCACAATTATGTCATAAGCGATGAGAAAAAGCTTGTCCAGTCGCTTCGGGAAGCTTTCCTGATAGCAAGGACGGGAAGGCCGGGGCCAGTTCTAATTGACATACCAAGGGATATTTTCCTTAAGGAAGTTGACTGCGAATGCCAAAGCCAAGGCGGAGAACTGTTTTATGAGCCAAGCCAGATTGATGAAGGGGCCATCGAGATGGCAGCTGAGTTGATAGAAAGTGCAAGCAGGCCTGTAATATATGCAGGTGGAGGCGTTCTTAGGGGAAAGGCGGCTCCGGAGCTTTTAAGGCTCGCTGAAAAGGGGAGCCTGCCTGTTGCAAATACGCTCATGGGCATATCATGCATACCTGGAAGCCACCCTCTTTCGCTTGGACTTTCAGGTATGCACGGGCACGTACATTCAAACAAGGCTCTTGCAGAAAGTGATCTGGTAATTGCAATAGGAGCTAGATTCAGCGACAGGGGACTTGGGAAACTGGATACAAACGGCAAGAAGGTAATACACATAGACATAGACGATACAGAGATGGGGAAAAACGTAGAGAGCAGCATTTTCATCAGGGGAGATATAAAACAGATCATTTCTATGGTTACGGAAAAAATGAATTCATGCGAGAGGAGTAACTGGCTGGCTGAGATTTCAAGCTGGAGTGAAAAATCAATACATGCGGAGTGCGGAGAATTCACGCCTAAACTGATAATAGAGAAATTAGCGTCACTGTACGAGGATTCGATTGTGGCGACAGACGTTGGACAGCACCAGCTGTGGACTGCCCAGAATTGGAAATTCGATTCTCCGGGAAGCCTGCTCACGTCAGGGGGGCTCGGTGCCATGGGCTACGGTCTTGGAGCCGCTATGGGGGCCAAGCTTGCAAGGCCTGACAGGAGAGTGGTGCTAATAACAGGCGATGCAAGCTTCAAAATGAACATGAATGAGCTTGCAACTGTTTCAGCCTACAACATACCTGTACACATAGTGATACTCAACAACAGAGCGCTGGGAATGGTAAGGCAGCTCCAGATTGTATTCACAGAAGGCAGATACAGCGAGGTGGATGTATTCGACGAGCTCGACTTTGTCTCGCTTGGAAAGGCATTCAACATAGATTCGCATAGAGTATGCAGCATAGATGAGCTTGAACAGGCGGTAGCGGGTCTCCAGGCTGATAAAAGCGCAATAATAGAGTGCGTAATAGGCAAGGAAGAGCTTGTTACGCCTATGGTAAGGCCAGGCTGCGGCATAGGCGAATTTGTATTTGAATAACATATGACGTGTGCCCGCGGGTATTTTCTCGCGGGCAGGCTTTATATTTTTTATGGAGAGTAAATGTGCTGGCTGTTAATTTTCTGAAAATTAACAGGAAACTTGTTGACAGAGTGGAGCAAAAGGTATAAAATGAGTTTCAAGAAAAAACATCCAAATATCAGTAGCACGGTAGGATATGGGGGAAAATCATGAAGAGTCTTGTTGGAAACCAAAACAGCGAAAACAAATTGAATGCAAAAGAAATCAACTTTTACTTTTTTAGCTGGGGCTATTACTTTTTTAGCGCTGGTTACTTTGCATTCAATAAAATATTCGATGTGTTTTCCGATGAGAGTTTAAAAGGCAAAAGGTTGATGGCCGGATTGAAGCCGGGCGCAGCCGCTGTATAGCGAATCTAAAAATGATAAGCTAACGGGTCTCATTGAGAAATCAGTGGGGCCCTTTTTATTTTCAATTTATTTCCATTTTAATGAAGGAGGACAAGTGATGGATGTCAGAATAGCGGTAGTTACGAAGGCTGGTAGGCTTTCTAAAACAACATCGCAGGGTATAGAAATACTAAAAAAGGTTACAGGTTCTCACGGACACAGGTTCAGGCTCAACATGCTGCAAGGCCTTGGGCAGTCAGAAATAGATGAGTGCAAAAGGAGCGATGCCGTGATACTGGGGCACCACAGCTTATGCGAAAAAGGGCTGGAGGCGCTTAAAAGCCAGCTTGGTGCAGCTGCAAGGCTTATGCCGCTTGGAGCCGATGAAGCCTGCGAAAGCGCAGAGCTTCCTCATGAAATAAGCGGGCTCATAAGCAGAAGCTGTCTTGGGGTCAAACCCCTCAAGGGCGGCATGGCAATGAACGGCGAAGTGCTGATAAGGGCCGACTTGTTTTCGGAGGTTGCAAAGAGCACTTCAGGGCTCACTCCGTACCTAGTGGTATGCAAAAGCGGTATAGACATACACGGTATAGACACAGGCGTATGGCAGGAAGAAGCCAACATATGCAACCCTGCGGCAGCGGTTATGGCTTGCATAATGATGCTAAGACACTCCTTCCACCTGGAGACTGAAGCGCAGGAAATCGAGTCAGCGCTCAAAAGAGCACTTCAAAAAGAGTGTCCGGAAGATCTTATATCCGGCATTGTGCTCGAGGAGTTGGGACATACCAGCAGCGCAAAAAGGCAGACGGCTTAAGATGAGATTAGCAGGAATTATATAAATTGAAATATAGATGAAGAATTGAAAACAAAAAAGAGATAAAATAGGAGGAGAAAGAGATGGTTATAGTAATAAAGCCGGGCACAAGCCAGGAAGAGATAGACGTACTAAAGGGTAGAATATCAAAGCTGGGAATACAGGTGCACGAGGTAAAGGGTGAGGTGCAGAGCATATTGGGCCTTATAGGGGATACAAGAAAGATTGATCCGGATACAATTCAGGCGGATAAAAGTGTGGAAAAGATTGTTCACATACAGGAACCTTTCAAGAAGGCTAACAAGCTCTTCAAGCAGGAGGAGACTGTAATAGATGTATGCGGCAACAAGATAGGCGGCAAGCATTTCGCAGTTATAGCCGGACCATGCTCGGTAGAGAGCACGGAGCAGATAATATCTATAGCCAAGGATGTCAAGGCTGCCGGCGCCAAGTTCCTAAGAGGCGGCGCATTCAAGCCTAGGACTTCTCCATACAGCTTCCAGGGGCTAAGGGAAGAAGGCCTTGAGATGCTGCTTGAGGCAAAGGCAGTGACAGGGCTTCCGATAGTGACAGAGATAATGTCGCCTCATCACATAGAAATCTTCGAAGAGAAGGTGGACATAATACAGGTCGGAGCCAGGAACATGCAAAACTTCGAGCTTCTAAAGGAACTTGGAGCGACAACAAAGCCTATACTTCTTAAAAGAGGACTTTCATCTACAATTGAGGAGCTGATAATGTCCGCTGAATACATCATGGCGAGCGGAAATGAAAAGGTCATACTTTGCGAGAGAGGAATAAGGACCTTCGAGCAGTTCACAAGAAACACACTCGATCTTAGCGCGATACCTGCAATCAAAAAGCTTAGCCATCTTCCAGTAGTAGTAGACCCAAGCCATGCGGCAGGTCACCACTGGATGGTTGAGCCACTCTCAAAGGCTGCAGTAGCAGTGGGAGCAGACGGGCTTATGATAGAGGTGCACAACGACCCGGCGAACGCAAAATGTGACGGACCTCAGTCGCTTAAGCCTGAAAAATTCCAAAGTCTCATGGATAAACTAAAAGAGCTAGTCAAAATAGAAGGCAAGGAAATGTAGCAAATACAAAGTTGTTCAGGGGTGAATGTATTGGGAGAGGGCGGATTTGAGAATAGAAAGACGAAAATTACGATAGTAGGTCTCGGGCTTATCGGGGGATCATATGCAAAAGCTCTAAAAAAGGCCGGATTCAATGAAATATACGGAATAGACGTACAATTGGAATCTCTTGAAAAAGCCCAGGCAGCGGGGATAATAAAAAAGGGCTACACTGATTCAAAGGAGCCTCTTGGAAAGTCGGATCTAGTAATAGTCTGCCTATATCCGGAAGATACGGTAGAGTTCATCAGAGCAAATATGGACAGTTTCAAGCCAGGCTGCATAGTGACTGATGTTTCAGGGGTGAAGGACGGGCTTATAGACAGTATAAGCAGCTTCATAAGGGAGGACGTCGATTTTGTCGGCGGCCATCCCATGGCAGGTAAGGAATATCAAGGTATAGACTTCTCGGAAGCCAGTCTTTTCGAGGGGGCCAACTACCTTATAACGCCAGGAGAGAAAAGCAAACAGGAGAGCGTAGAGCTTGTTAGAGAGCTGGCATGCTGCCTCGGCTGCAGCAGCATAGAGGTTGTGGGCGCAGACAAGCACGACCGAATGATAGCTCTAACAAGCCACGTTCCGCACGTGATTGCACTTGCGCTTATAAGCTGCAATGATGCTCTTGAGGGTAAAAACTTTACAGGGAACAGTTTCAGGGATATAACAAGGGTTGCGAACATAAACGAAAAACTATGGGGTGAATTGTTCATGCTCAACAGGAAGAATCTTGCGGAGCAGCTGCAGGATTTTCAGGACGGTATTGAGGCGATAAGGCAGGCGCTTTTAAAGCCCAGCCCGGATGAACTTGAAGCTATAATGAAAAACGCAAAGCAAAAAAGAGGTGAACTGGATTGAAGACTCTAGAGGTGAAAGCCAGCAGCAAGACATACCCAATATATATAGAAAAGGGTCTGCTGGGCAAGGCGGCTCAGATAATCAGGGGGATATACAAGGGTGACAAAATTGGACTTATAACCGATTCCAATGTGGACAGGCTGTATGCAGAAATCCTGACAAGGTCGATGGAGAGTATGGGGTTGGAAGTAGTCAAGGTTGTAGTGAGCCCAGGCGAAGGCAGCAAGTCGATACAGACCTATGAAGAGGTGTGCGAAAAGCTGCTTGCAGGGGGAATCACAAGGAGCGACATCATAGTCAACCTGGGGGGCGGAGTTGTAGGAGATCTTGGCGGCTTTGCAGCATCAACGCTGCTTCGAGGAGTAAGATTCGTACAGATACCGACATCGCTTCTGGCTCAGATAGACAGCAGTGTAGGCGGGAAGGTGGCCGTAAACCTGAAATCGGGCAAGAACCTTGTAGGGAGCTTTTATCAACCGGAGGCTGTAATAATAGACCCGGAGCTCCTGAAGACTCTGGACATCAGGTTCTTCAGAGACGGCATGGCAGAGGTCATAAAGTATGCCTGCATAAGAGACGAGGAGCTCTTTGGGCTGCTTGAAGCCAATGACGAGCATACTATATGGGAACACATTGAAGAAATAGTGGAGACATGCTGCTCCATAAAGCGCGACATAGTAGAGCGCGACGAGCTCGACAAGGGCGAGCGTATGCTTTTGAACTTCGGTCACACGTTTGCCCACGCAGTCGAGCAGTATTTCAACTACGAAAGATACACCCACGGTGAAGCTGTCGCCATTGGGATGGTTCATATAACAGGAAAAAGCGAGCAGGCGGGGCTTTCGGCGAAGGGGACGTGCAGCAGACTTACAGGGCTTGTCGAAAAGTACAACCTCCCGCTTGAGATGCCAGAAATGGAAAGAGAGAGCGTAATAGACACTCTGCTTCTAGACAAGAAAGGCAGCTCAAGAGAGCTTAGCATAATCTTAATAAGCGAAATAGGAAAGGGATTCATGCACACAATAGACAAGTCATTACTTGGCGATTGGATATAAAAACATATAGCATGGGGGAGAAGGCATTGAAAACGGTAGAGATAAATCCAAAAAGGCTTTCGGGAGATATAAGCGTGCCTCCTTCAAAAAGCGTAAGCCACAGAGCCATAATAGCGGCTGCGCTTTCAAAAGGAAAAAGCAGAATAGAGAATGTCATAATGTCAAAGGACATAGAAGCCACATGCAAGGGCCTTGAAAGTCTCGGAAGCAGCATACAGATAGAGGCTGCGGGCGAAGGCAGAGTGACGCTTACAATAGAAGGCAACGGCATGCCTAATGTGAAAAACGGTGCAATCGACTGCATAGAATCAGGCTCAACGCTTAGATTCCTGATACCTCTTGCCGCACTCACAGGAGAAGAGGTGACATTCGAAGGCAGAGGCAAGCTTGTGGAAAGACCGCTCGACATATACTATGATATATTCGAAAGCCAGGGACTGGAATATGAAAATGCAAAGGGGATGCTTCCGCTTACGCTAAAGGGGACTCTCAAGGCAGGACACTTCAAGATAAGGGGCGATGTAAGCTCGCAGTTCATAACGGGGCTCATGTTTGCGCTGCCGCTTGTGCAGGGAGATTCCACAATAGAGATAGTGGGCAAGCTCGAATCGGTTGGCTATATAGACCTTACACTAGATGTGCTCAGGAAATTCGGCATCAGAGTTGAAAACAGCGGCTACAGCAGCTTTTACATAGAGGGTGGCCAAAGCTACATCCCTTCTGACTACAGGGTGGAAGGCGACTTCTCGCAGGCGGCATTCTGGCTTGTGGCCGGCACTATAGGCAGCGAGGTTAACTGTCTTGATGTAGACAAGGATTCACTCCAGGGGGACAAGGAGATTGTCGAAATAATAAAGGCAATGGGCGGAAACATAGATATATCGGGCACAGCAATGCGCGCAATCGGAAGCAGCACAAGGGGAATAAGCATAGATGCCTCACAGATACCAGATATAGTTCCCATAATATCCGTAATGGCGGCTCTTAGCAAGGGCACTACAATAATAAGCAATGCAGCAAGACTGAGGATAAAGGAATCGGACAGGATAAAATCGACGGTTTCAGAACTTGCAAAGCTCGGAGCTACTATAAGGGAGCTTGAAGACGGCATAGAGATAGAAGGCAAAGACGAGCTCGAAGGAGGAGCCGTTGAAAGCTGGAACGACCACAGGATAGCCATGGCTATGGCAATAGCGTCAATAAGGTGCAAGAATCCGGTGGTTATAAACGGAGCAGAATCAGTCAAAAAATCATATCCGGGGTTCTGGAATGATTTTAGAAAGCTTGGGGGTGACATAAATGAGCGGGATATGGGGTAAAAATCTAAGGCTCTCGATATTCGGGGAGTCACATGCGCCTGCCATAGGCATAGTCGTAGACGGTCTGCCTCCAGGCATAGAGCTTGACATGGAAAATATAAGATTTCAAATGAATAGAAGAGCTCCCGGAAAGAGCACGATGTCAACTCCAAGGGGTGAAAAGGACGAATTTGAGATACTGAGCGGTTATTTCAATGGAATGACTACAGGGACGCCGCTTGCCTGCATGATAAGAAATGCAGACAAGCGTTCGTCTGACTACGAAAACATAAGGAAGACTCCAAGGCCGGGGCACGCCGACTACACAGGCTTTATTAAATACGCCGGTTTCAACGATTACAGGGGAGGCGGCCATTTCTCGGGAAGGCTCACGGCTCCGCTTGTATTTGCAGGAGCCATAGCCCAGCAAGCGCTCGAGGGTATGGGAGTTGCAATAGCTGCGCATGCCCAAAGTGTAGCGGGGATTCAGGATTTGCGCTTTGAGGAAGTGAATGTAGACAGGGAGCTTATAGAAAGGCTAAAATCAAGCGAGCTTGCTGCAATAGACCCTGCAAAGGGCGAGCTCATGAAAAGCGAGATACTAAAGGCAAGGGAAGAGCTTGATTCTGTAGGGGGAGTCGTGGAATGCATTGCTCTGGGAATCCCGGCAGGGCTGGGAGACCCTTTTTTTGATTCTGTGGAGAGCAGGCTCTCGGGCATGCTGTTTTCCATACCTGCAGTGAAGGGAGTTGAGTTCGGTGCAGGCTTCGAAATCTCAAATATGAGAGGTTCGAAGGCGAACGATGAGTATGTCATAAGGGAGGGAAAACTCTCGACAAGGACAAACAATAACGGAGGGATATTGGGAGGAATCACAAGCGGCATGCCTGTGGTTTTCAGGGCGGCAATAAAGCCCACTCCGTCCATAAGTCAGACGCAGTCGAGCGTTGACATTTCTTCTATGAAGGAAGTCCAGCTTAAAGTGGAGGGAAGACACGACCCGTGCATAGTTCCAAGGGCCATACCAGTAGTTGAGGCGGCTGCAGCCATTGTTATACTAGATATGATGCTTGAAGGGAGGCAATAAGCATGAGTGAATTGGATATTCTCAGAAAAGATATAGATGTCATAGACGCGGCGCTTGTTGAGCTCTTCGAGAGAAGGATGGAGCTTGTTGCGAGAGTGGCCGACATAAAGGAAGAGAACGGAATCGGCGTGCTCAACAGCAACAGGGAGGAAGAGGTAATAAAGCACAACATGGAGCTTTTGAAGAACAAGGAGCTTTCACCGCAGCTGGAGATGTTCCTTAGAAGCGTAATGGATATAAGCAAGGGGCTTCAAAAGAACAGGATGCGTGGAATAGGCAAGGAAGGCGTCAAGGTTGGCTTCCAGGGTACAAGGGGTTCGTTTGGACATGAAGCGGCTGTCGATTATTTCGGAAAAGAGGCCGAATTGCTCGAGTATGTTGAATTTTCGGATGTGTTCGCGAGCCTGGAAAGAGGGGATGTCGAGTACGGAGTGCTGCCCATAGAAAACTCTTCAACGGGGAGCATAACGCAGGTTTATGATCTTTTGGGAAGCTATGGCTTTTATATAGTCGGTGAAATCTGCGTTAAGGTGAGCCACAACCTTATGGCCATCAAGGGCACAAAGCTTGAAGACATCAAGGAAGTCTATTCGCACATGCAGGCCTTTGAGCAGTCAAGCAGATACTTCAAGAGACACCCGGGATGGAAGCTAATTCCTTACCATAACACTGCCTACAGCGCCAGGTATGTTGCCCAAAGCGGCGACACGACAAAGGCCGCTGTAGGCAGCCTGAATGCAGCAAAGCTATATGAGCTTGAAGTACTTGCCAACGGAATTAACGACAGCAGCAACAATTTCACCAGATTCGTAATAATAGGCAAGCAGATGAGCACTGACGCTGAAGCAGACAAAATAAGCCTCCACCTGTCCATAAAGCACCAGCCAGGGGCGCTCCATGAAACCCTGGGATATTTCTCTGAAAACGGCCTTAACATGATAAAGATAGAGTCAAGACCGGCTAAAGAGAGCGCATGGGAGTACATGTTCTATATAGACTTTGAAGGCAATATAAATGATGAAAATACAAAAAAGGCCATAGAAGAGATAAAATCAAGCAGCAGCTACTGCAGGATACTCGGCAACTACAAGGCGTACGCCGGGGCGGGGGAATAGAGCCATGAAGGGAACTCTATACGGGCTCCTCGGAGAGCGGCTTTCGCACAGTATATCGCCCCAGATACATTCGGCCATAATGGAGAGGTCGGGCATCAAGGGCAGCTACCACCTCTTCGAGGTGGAACGGCCGCTGCTAGGGGATGCAGTTAGGGGATTAAAAGCCCTTGGGGCGGCAGGCGCCAACGTTACAATCCCTTATAAAAGCAGCGTCATTGAGCATTTGGACAAGGTATCAGCCGAAGCGCAAAGAATCGGGGCTGTCAACACCATAGACTTCAAAGACGGACTGTGCAGTGGATACAATACTGATTATTTCGGTTTTGAGATGATGCTAAGAAGAGCAGACATAGACATAAAAGGCAGGAGCTTTCTGATGCTGGGCACAGGCGGTGCTGCAAAAGCCGTGGCTGCATGCCTTGAAGACTTCGAGGCATCCAGGATTCTGGCTGCGAGCACGAATGTAGAAAAGGCAAAAGAGGTCCTTGGCGGAGTGGAGATAATAAGCTATGACGCCATCAAGGAGCTTGGAGATGTTGATGTCATAGTCAACTGCACGCCGCTTGGCATGCATCCTAATACAGAAAGCTCGCCGCTGGATGAAGAACTGTTGCCGAAATTTGATGCGGCGGTCGATCTCATATATAACCCCAGAAAGACTCTTTTTCTGGCTCAGGCAAGCCGTAGGGGGCTAAAGGCAGCAGACGGGCTTTACATGCTGGTGGGGCAGGCGGTAAAGGCTCAGGAGATATGGAATGACATGAAGCTCGAGCAGGAAATGGTGGATGAGGTTTATGAAAAAGTAAAACAGCTGCTATAGGAGATGGTATATAGTGAAGGTGCTTGTAATAAACGGGCCTAATATAAACATGCTTGGAATCAGGGAAAGGCACATATATGGAGAACTGGACTTTGACGGCGTCTGCAGCTATATAAGAAGCGAAGCCGACAGGCTTGGAATTGAAGTGGAGCTGCGTCAGAGCAACATAGAAGGCGAGATAGTGGGCTTTATTCAGGAGGCGTACGGGAAATATGACGGGATAGTCATAAACCCCGCGGCCTACACCCACTACAGCATAGCCATACACGACGCGCTAAAGGGAGTGGGGCTACCCGCGGTTGAGGTCCACATAAGCAACATACACGCTAGAGAGGAATTCAGAAAGATTTCTGTGACTGCGCCTGCGTGCAAAGGCCAGATAAGCGGGCTTGGAATCCAAGGATATGTGCTTGCGCTCATGGCTCTAAAAGGCATAAAATAGAATAAAACCTTGAAGGGGTGGTTCTATGTATTTTGCAACTTTCATATACGGCGGACAAGAGGATATAGGAGCTTTTGAAAAAATCGAAGACGGCATAGTAAGAATAAGCGACATTTGCGCCAAACTCGGGATTCAAGCTCCTGCAGATATGAACCAGCTCATTGCCATGTCAAGCGACAAGCTGATAGAGGAAATGAGGTCTGCTTTAAGAGCCGGAGGATTTGCTGTATTGAGCAGGGACTATGTAAAGCTTTGTGCTCCAGTGCCTTATCCAATAAGGAACCTGATATGCCTGGGAAAAAATTATTACGAGCATGCCAAGGAGCTTGAAGGCACTTCGATAGACAGGGGCAATGAGAGGCCTGAGCATCCTATCTATTTCTCGAAAATTGCAGACCCTGCAATAGGCGACGGCGACGATATAGTATATGACAGGTCAGTTACAGATGAGATAGACTACGAGGTAGAGCTTGCAGTGATAATAGGCAAGGACGGCATGGACATAAAACCGGATGATGTTGAAAAACACATATTCGGCTATACAATTGCCAACGACGTCTCGGCGAGAGACCTTCAAAGCAACCACAAGCAGTGGTTCAGGGGCAAGTCGCTGAACACATTCTGCCCCATGGGGCCGTATATCGCGCACAAGAGCATGATAAAATATCCGGTTGAACTTGATCTCAAGTGCAGCGTGAACGGCGAGCTGCGCCAGAGTTCAAATACAAGGGATATGATATTCGATATAGAATATGTAATAAGCGATATATCGCGTGGAATGCAGCTTAGGGCCGGAGACATAATACTTACAGGCACTCCTTCAGGGGTGGGACTTGGTTTTAAACCTTGCAAATACCTTAAGCCTGGAGACATAGTTAAATGCGACATAGAGAAGATAGGAACAATTGTAAACAAGGTGGTCGAAAAGAAATAGAAAAAATCATTTAAACTGCCGTCTGTTGGGTAACTATATTCCATACAATTATTTTCAATCAGAACGGGAGGAATATGGATGGAGTATATAGATTCATTCGTTGAAGCGGGAAGCCAGATACTGACAAGCATGGCCCAGTTGGAATGCAATATGAGGGAACCTTATTTTATAGGTGATGAACACAAGGCTGAAAATGTAATAATAATGGTAGGGGTCACAGGAGAATTGAAAGGTCATGCTATGCTCAGCATGGATGAGGGGATTGCCAAGGATATAGCATCCAAGATGATGATGGGCATGCCTGTTGAAGCCCTCGACGACATGGCCAAAAGTGCTCTTTCTGAGCTTACAAATATGGTGATGGGAACTACCGCAACCAAGCTGGAAGGAAGGGGTCTGAGCATAGACATCACTCCCCCGAGCCTTATGACTGGCGAAAAGCTTTCAGTATCGAATGCCGCAATGAAAACGGTATGCATACCGATAGAGACAAACATAGGCGACATAAATTTCAATATATCAATAAAAAATAAATAGTAAATCATCCGGCTTTTAGCCGGTTTTTTTATTTACACACTATTCTCCAGGGTATTAATTTTTATATAGTTGGAAAGACATGGCCCGGATTGGGGGGAGTTGAAGATGGCGTTTTCAAGAAGAAAGATGTTCTATTCGGTAGTATTGGTACTGTGTATAATATTCTTTGCAGGTGCATGCTCTATAACTGAATTTCTTATAGATACGCAAATTGACAAGCCCCAAAACTACGGGTATATAAAAGAAAAAATCAATGCGGTTATAGAAAAACAGGCCGAGTCTGATAAATCTGACCAGCCCTAGGTCTATCCTCTGAGCGTTGCCTTTATCCGATCGGTCTTATTCAGCATATCAAAGACATCATCTACAGATTTTACAACAATATCGCAGTTAGACATAAGCTTACCGCTGCAACCCTCCGGACCGATTACGGCTATAGACAATATGCATTCTTTTGACATCTCAATATCATTCACTCCGTTGCCTACACACAAGGTTTCGCTTGAGCCGAGTGTGATTACAGTCTCTTTTTTGAAATGGGAAGCCCTATCACTCGGAAATTTTCGAATTTCAATGCCTGTACCGGCAAATTCGGAAGCCACATTTCCGTAGGTGTCGGCAGTTGCCACGTATACATTCAAATGCTCATTCAGAAGCAAAAGCATTTCCATAGTCCTTTCAGAAACTTTCCCGTCCTCAGCCAGAGTTCCGTTGTAGTCAAATACTATATTTTTTATGCATATGTCTTTGAATCCAGGTATGGACATTTTGATCATAAAAAAACCTCCTTATAATACATATCAATATAACATGTATAGCTTTGTGCAAAACAGCACATTATTATTATAACAAGTATATAGTTTGCTTTTGAATTTTTTTGGATTATTCCAGGATGATATGAAATCGCGTGTGTGTTAAAATAAACCTGTAATACATTAGAGGTATAAGGAGCTTTGGCTATGAACAAAAATATTAAGATAGAGAGGCTTTGCCAATCAAAGGCCATTAACCATATGAAGAATTCCAATATTACTGGAGCAGCTGAAGAACTCAAAGCCTGCCTGATAATGAATCCCCAGAGTGTTGAAACCCTCAATATGCTTGGATTTTGTTATTACATTTTATGTGATTTTGACAGCGCCAGAGAGCTTTGGCTTGAGAGTATAGGGATTGAAGACAAGGACAACCAGGCGCATTCATATTTGGAAATGGTTGAAGATGAGGAGTTCGGCGCGCTAAAGGACAGCTTTGAAACCGCAGCAAAATATTTGGATCAGTGCGACTATAAGAATGCCGCATTCAAGGCTATTGGCATAATAGATAAAAAGCCGGAGCTCATCAGACCGTATATTATAGCTGGAATATCCCTAATTAAGCTAGGAGACGAGGAAACGGGAAGAGGCTATATACAAACAGCCATTTCGAAAGACGTGGATAACGAAGAACTGAAAAAATACAGCCAACTCTATATCAAGCCGGCTACAATCACAAAAACTGCAATGGATTTTAAGCTTGCCGGCAAAAAAAACGCTGTCATAGCTATTGCGGTATGTATGGCAGCAATTGCAATAGCAGCCATACTGACAAATTCTTATCCACAGACCACAAAAAAAAATGGGGAAACTGCAGCTGCAAGCAATCTGGAGAAGATAAAGCAGGAGCATTTTAAAAACGAAGAAGCAGAAGCGGCTAACAAGCAGAAGCCACAAAGTGCCGCTGATGAGGAAAAAACGCAAAACAAGAAGACCGCTGAAGTAAGCACCAATCCGGTTGCAACAATTGAAGATGAGCAGGGGCTCTATATAGCGTCGGCGGAAAAATTCAAGGCGGCAGAATACGCACAGGCAGCAGTCGGATTTGAAAAGATTGCTTTGAGCGGCAAGCAGGAGAGGTTTGTATCTGAATCCATTTTTTTTGCCGCCCAGTCATACGAAAGATTAAAAAACTTTGACAAGGCCATAAAATATTACAGCATGTACGTTGAATTTTTCGGTGCAGGGCATTACAGCGACGATTCGCTTTACAGTTTGGGACTGACATATTATGCGCAGGGAGACAAGGAAAAGTCCCAGAGTACATTAAAACGCCTGATGCGAGAATATCCAGACAGCATGTTCATAAATTCGAAGGTGAAAGAGATAATTCTGCAGGATTAAGTTTGGCACGTAAGACTAATATCCTGCAAAGGAAAATATTTGTTGAAAAGGCATCTTATTGGGTATAAAACAATTTGTATTGGCAAATTATTAAATATTTTTATTATTATACACAAGATGCATAGTTATGCACAACCGCCAAGTTGCCAGCTGCAGAAATTGCAGCAAACGCAAGGCTTGTGTGCGGCAAAATCAAATTGGCCGAAAAGTAGGCATCATTAAGCATATATAGCATACATAATTCACATTTTCCGGCATAAAAGCTATTCAATAATTATTTATCAAACGATTATGAGGCCTATTGCGGTTAAAATGACCTCAAAAGCCCAGTGTGCTAAAAAAATACAGACTGCAGTGTATTTTAGGCATGCAAGAATAACGAAAATGCCCAGCAGCCATTGAAAAATTTTACAGCAATGGCATATGCAGTAAAGAATATTTATTAACAGGTGCATTTATTGACAATAATTTATCCTAGTGCTATACTTTGAATAAGGTTGTGAAAGTTCTAAAAATTTTAAATTTATAACAAAAAATTCATAATACAATGCACAATATTATTAGTACATTGTAATTTTTATTTATAGCAGGAAAACGTTCCCGCAAAATGCTTGTATTATGGAGATTTAACCAGTCTAATATTTATCACTATAAATAATAGGAGGTTCTACAATGGCAAAAGTTATGAAAACCATGGATGGAAACACCGCAGCAGCTCACGTTGCGTATGCATTTACTGAGGTTGCGGGAATATATCCAATAACTCCATCATCGCCAATGGCAGAAGTTACAGACGAATGGGCTGCCAACGGAAGAAAGAACGTATTTGGCCAGACAGTTAGCGTAGTTGAGCTTCAATCAGAGGGTGGAGCTGCAGGAACAGTTCACGGTTCACTTCAAGCAGGAGCGCTTACTACTACATTTACTGCTTCTCAAGGTCTTCTTCTTATGATACCTAACATGTACAAGATAGCTGGAGAGCTGCTTCCAGGCGTATTCCACGTTTCAGCTCGTGCACTGACAGCTGCGGCACTAAACATATTCGGAGACCACTCAGACGTTATGTCGGCAAGAAATACTGGGTTTGCATTCCTTGCATCAGGTTCGGTTCAAGAGGTTATGGACCTTGCAGGAGTTGCTCACCTTGCAGCTATAAAGGGAAGACTTCCATTTGTTCATTTCTTCGATGGATTTAGAACTTCTCACGAGGTTCAAAAGGTTGAGCTTATGGACACTGACGAGCTTGCTAAGCACCTTGACTGGGACGCTGTTAAGGCATTCAAAGAAAATGCACTTAATCCAAACCACCCAGTTACTAGAGGAACTGCTCAAAACCCAGACGTTTACTTCCAGACAAGAGAAGCTTCTAACAAGTTCTACAATGCTCTTCCAGCAATAGTGGCTGACTACATGAAGGTTGTATCTGACATAACAGGCAGAGAATACAAACCTTTCAACTATGTAGGAGCTGCTGATGCTGAGAACGTAATAATAGCTATGGGTTCTATAACTGAAACTGCTGAAGAGGCACTTAACTACTTGAACTCAAAAGGAGAAAAAGTAGGTCTTGTTAAAGTACACCTTTACAGACCATTTGCTCCAGAATACCTACTTGAGGTGCTTCCAAAGACAGTTAAGAAGATAGCTGTTCTAGACAGAACTAAAGAGCCAGGTTCTATAGGAGAGCCACTATACCTAGATGTTAAGAGCGTATTCTACGGAAAAGAGAATGCCCCAATAATAGTAGGCGGAAGATACGGACTTGGATCAAAGGATACTACTCCAACTCACGTTAAGGCTGTATATGACAACCTTAAGCTTGATGCGCCAAAGGATGGCTTCACAATAGCTATAAACGACGACGTTACTCACACATCTCTTCCAGCAGGAGATAAAATAGTAACTGAGCCAGAAGGAACTACAAGATGTAAGTTCTGGGGACTTGGTTCTGACGGTACAGTAGGAGCAAACAAGAACTCTATAAAGATAATAGGAGACCATACTGACCTTTATGCTCAGGGCTACTTCTCTTATGACTCTAAGAAATCAGGCGGAGTTACAGTTTCTCACCTTAGATTTGGTAAGAACCCTATAACTTCCACTTACCTTATAGATACTGCTGACTTCGTAGCTTGCCACGTTCAAGCGTACGTTAATCAGTACGATCTGCTTGCTGGACTAAGAAAAGGCGGAACATTCATGCTCAACACTATCTGGTCGCCAGAAGAGCTTGACGCGAAGCTTCCAGCTAAGATGAAAAAATACATCGCTGAAAACGATATAAACTTCTACATCATAAACGGAACTAAGATAGGACAAGATCTAGGTCTTGGAAACAGAATAAACATGGTAATGCAGTCTGCATTCTTCAAGCTTTCTCAGGTTATACCACTAGAGGATGCTGTTAAATACATGAAGGAAGCTATAGTTAAGTCATACGGCAAAAAAGGCGAAAACGTAGTGAAGATGAACTACGCTGCAGTTGATGCGGGTGTAGACGCCCTTGTTAAAGTAGAAGTTCCTGCATCATGGAAAGACGCTGTTGAGGTTATGGACGTTGTTGCAGCTCAAGAGCCAGATTTCATAAAGAATATACTAAGACCTATGAACGCTCTTGAGGGAGACAAACTTCCAGTTTCAATATTCAACGGATATGAAAACGGTACTTTCGAGCATGGAACATCTGCATACGAGAAGCGTGGTATAGCAGTAAACGTGCCAGAGTGGATAAAGGACAAGTGTATACAGTGTAACCAGTGTTCATTTGTATGTCCTCACGCTGCGATAAGACCTGTTCTTCTTACAGATGAAGAGCTTGCTAAGGCTCCATTCGGAGAAGAAGATGTTCTTCAAGGAAAAGGAAAAGGCGTAGACGCATTCAAATACAAAATGCAGGTTACTCCGCTTGACTGTACAGGATGCGGAAACTGCGCTGACATATGCCCGGTTAAAGCTCTTGAAATGAAGCCGATAGAGACACAATCAAAAGAAATAGAAAACTGGAACTATGCTGTTACAGTTCCTGTTAAGAGCGATGTTATGGAAAAGAATACCCTTAAGGGAAGCCAGTTCCAGCAGCCGCTGCTTGAGTTCTCAGGAGCTTGCGCAGGTTGTGGAGAGACTCCATACGCTAAACTTGTAACTCAGCTTTTCGGAGACAGAATGTATATAGCAAACGCTACAGGATGTTCTTCAATATGGGGAGCTTCTGCGCCAGCTACTCCTTATACTAAGAATGCTGCAGGCAAAGGACCAGCTTGGGCTAACTCGTTGTTCGAAGACAACGCGGAGTTCGGCTACGGTATGGCTATAGCAGGAAAGCAGCTTAGAGCTAAGCTTATTGAGCTTGTTACGGAGCTTGCTGCTATGAACATAGACGCTGAAGTTAAGGCGGCTCTAAACACTTGGCTTGAGACTAAGGAAGACGGAGAAGCAAACAAGGCTGCTACAGCTGCAGTTGAGGCTGTGCTTGGCAAAGACCTTGGAGATGCAAAGGCTAACGAGCTTCTTGCTGGAATAGCTGACTACAAAGACCATCTAATCAAGAAGTCTTACTGGATATTCGGTGGAGACGGCTGGGCTTATGACATCGGATACGGCGGACTTGACCACGTACTGGCTTCAGGCGAGAATGTGAACGTGCTTGTATTCGATACAGAGGTTTACTCAAACACTGGAGGACAGTCTTCTAAGTCGACTCCAACAGGTGCAATAGCGAAGTTCGCTGCATCAGGCAAGAAAGTTAAGAAGAAAGACCTTGGTATGATGGCTGCAAGCTACGGCTACGTATACGTTGCTCAGATTGCAATGGGAGCAGACAAGAACCAGACTCTCAAGGCTATACAAGAAGCTGAGAAATATGACGGACCATCTCTAATAATAGCTTACGCTCCATGTGTAAACCACGGAATCAAAATAGGCATGGGCAAGACTATAACAAGAGAGAAGCAAGCTGTTGACGCTGGCTACTGGCACCTATACAGATTCAACCCTGAGCTTAAGGCTGAAGGAAAGAATCCATTCGTACTAGACTCTAAGGAGCCATCAGCATCATTCAGAGACTTCCTAATGGGAGAGGTAAGATACACATCGCTTACTCAGACATTCCCAGGACTTGCTGAAGAGCTGTTTGTAAAGGCTGAAGAAGAAGCTAAGGACAGATACCTAGGCTACAAAAAAATGGCTGAAATGTAATTAAACTAAGGCATTCACCAGGCGGGGACAATATCCCCGCCTTTTTTGCAGTGCCGTTAAACACCACAATATTTTGCAAAGCAACGGGCTTTATTATATAATTGCAGTAATAATTAAGCGCCTTTGGAGGGATTTTATGTACCTTATTTTTGGTGATGAAGTCATAGACTCGTCGCAGATAGCAGAAAACATAGAGCGGGGATCGCATTTCAAGGTGATCACGGATCTTACAAAAAGTACTAAGCGGGAGGATATGGCAGCATTTTTGCTCTGGATAGACGAAGCTGCTTTGGAGCCATCTGTCGCGGCAAAAGATAGTGAGGAGAAGGTCGATTTGCTTATGAAAGCCTGCGATGAAATTGGAAGCAAGCTGAAGGCCATAATGCCGGAATATTCGAGGTACAGATTTTTTGCATTCAGGTATGATGAAGCCAAAGTCGGAGTGGAAGCCGTTGTAGTAATAGCAGGAAGAGATGCCAAAAGCCAAAAACTTGAGGATGTATTGAAGAGACTGCTCAGACAGTTGTAGAACACTCCAATGCCCTATGTGATGTTTATGTAGACATTACATAGGGTATTTTTATTTCAAAAGGAGGTCGCATTATGAAGATGGCACTTGCTGTGATAACAAAATACGTAAACGACAAAATATCTCTGTTGGAATTTCTATATAACGCCAGAAGGCATAATCAGACTATAGATAGGCTTATAATAGTGTATTCTCATGGCTGCGATTCTCATTACGTGGAGAGGCTCAGAGAGATTGTTAAGCTCGATCTAATAAAGGTAAATGAGTTCGGGGAATTAGAGGACAGGGTCAAAGCGATGGGACTAAGCCATAACGAATGCAGGAAACTAATATACGCTCCGACACTCGAAAGCCACGGTATAGTGCCCTATTCAAAGTATAGAAATATAGCGCTTTTGCAGGCACTTTTCACGCAAATGGACGTCATATTCTTCATAGATACGGATGTATATCCAAGAATACTCCTCGATGGAAGCAAGCATATGGAGGAAGTTGATTATTTTGGGACGCATCTGAAATACCTAAGGGAAAATAACGTATATGTGACTACAAGCGATTACTCGGGGTATTTCATAATACCGCCTATGGATTTTGAGCATATAGAAGGTTTTATGGAAGGCATTCAAAAGGAATCAGTTCTTCCTGTAATAAGAGATCTTACTGGGCATAGATGTCTTGCGTATGGAAGATTGGGAAATAAAAATGTAAGGCCAACCGACAAGTTCCTTGGAGGAAATCTGGCCATAAAGCTGAGCGCGATGAAGCATCTGCCCCCGTTTTTTTCGAGCACATACCACGTAGGAGATGATGTGGTGCTTACACGGGGAGAGGACACCATAATGGGATTATTTGCGGGCAAAAGCCATATAAAGGCGTTAGATATCGATTTTTTAATATTCCACGATACATTCGGCAATTTCCCGAAAATGCCTGATATAAGGCGGGAGCAAAACATAAAAGACAGATTTTATTATGCCTGTCTGGGTTGGATTGGACGAAATGTGTTTTATAACTATATAAGTGGACTCGATTACAAGGAGATTTATGAGAAGCAAAAGGAACAGCTTATTAAGACATCGCCTTATGCGGCAAGTTATTTAAAGGACGAAAGATTCCTGGCGCTTCCCGAGGCCATAGACACTGCTTATATGAATCTTGGCCGCATAGTTGAGGAGTACGAGGAAACTGTGCGCTGTTTTGGGAAAGTTACAAAAACGATATTTGGAGGTGAATCATTTGAGAGTACTTTTGGTAAACCACTTCCCACTGGAGGGATCCGGTAGCGGAATATATACCAAGAATCTTGCAATGCAGCTTGTGAAAAAGGGGCACGATGTGTGTGTCATAGCGCCTGATCACCAGGAGATGCCATCTAAAGAGTATGAAGTCAGGACTATCGTATTCAGCGACGGCAAGAATTGCTGCTACGACGTAGATTTCAATTTCCCATGCTTTACGACCCATCCCAAAAGCTATCTGACATTCTACGAGCTAAGCGAATTTCAAATCAACAGGTATATATCGGCGTTTGAGAAGGAAATAAAAGAAGCTGTCAATCAGTTCAAGCCCGACATCATACACTGCCAGCATCTTTGGATTGCTCCTTACTGTGCTTCAAAGCTGAACGTACCATACGTGGTTACTGCGCACGGAACCGATATAAAGGGATTTTGCAGAGACGAGCGATATCACAAATATGCTCTCGAGGGTGCAAAAAAGGCGGCTGCAGTCATAACTATATCAAAGCAGGTGGATGCTGACGTAGAAAAGCATTACGGAGTCGAAAGTGGCAGAAGAAGGCTTATACTCAACGGTTTTGACGAAGCGATATTCAGACCGTGTGATATAGAGCGCGCCGAGGTGCTCAGAGGTCTTAATCTGAATGCCGACTATGACTATGTGGTCTCGTTTGTGGGCAAGCTTACCGACTTCAAGGGCGTAGATGTCCTCATAAGGGCGGCAAAGATTTATTCACAGGAGATACAAAATGTAATTACTCTCATTGTGGGCAACGGAGAAAAATATGATGAACTTGTGAAGCTAAGGGATGACCTGGATGTAAAAAATGTGTATTTTCTTGGACACAGGGACCAGGAAGTTGTTGCAGAGATATATAACATAGCGGATGTGTCGGTAGTTCCATCAAGAAACGAGCCGTTTGGCCTGGTTGCAATAGAGGCGCTGGCTTGCGGGACTCCTGTTGTGGCCACTAACCAGGGCGGTCTTGTGGATTTCATAGATGAGAGCATAGGAGCTCTTGTGCCTGTCGAGGACGACATTGCGCTGAGTGAGGCAATAACAGCTGAAATACTGAATCCAAGCAAGGAGGAGCGCAGACAGAGGGCTGCCAGTAAGGCTCTGGAGTATTTTTCGTGGTCTAGAGTAGTAGATGATGTAATTAGCCTGTACAAAGACGTTCTATAAGCCATAATAGGAGGAGTTGCACAATGAGAAAGGCCATAGTTATACCGACATATTGGTCGAGGGCTTTGCGCAGCGGAGAAGGCTGGGTGGAGGGAGATGCGGTTTACGACCATCCAACACCAATCGACGGAGAGGACACGCTAGGCAAGACTCTGGAGAGTATGAAAGTGCTGGACAGCAAGGATTTCATACTTGTCATACTGCTCTGCCCAACAACAGAAAAGATTTTGGCGCAGGCAAGAAAAAGGGTGCTTGAAATACTCGACAGGGTGAATCTTGGAGTCCAGACCTACGTCTTTACGCCGAGCCAGCTCAACAGTATAAAGTACATCGCATATGAAAAAGAGCTCAAGCAGGAGAGTGCTGACCTGCTAAGCTTGTACGGATACGCAAATGTCAGGAACATGTGCATATATATAGCATATATATTGGGCGTTGACGTAGCTGTCCTCATTGACGATGACGAAATATTTGAAAAGCCTAATTTTATGGAAATAGCTACTGAATTCATAGGGGGAAGGCTTTATGGCAAGACTGTAGACGGCATAGCTGGCTATTATCTGAACAAGTACAATAATTATTACGATGACGTAAACATAGAGCCGTGGATGACGTACTGGGACAGGTTCGGCTCAAAGGCCGCAGCGTTTGACAAAATCATAGGGAGTGAACCGAGAATAAAGCCTACGCCTTTTGCATTTGGGGGGGCCATGGTAATACACAGGAACCTTTTCAAGACGGTGCCTTTTGACCCCAGAATAACAAGGGGAGAGGATATTGATTACTTGATAAATGCAAAGATGTTCGGATTCCACTTTTTCCTCGACAGGGAGCTTTCTATAAAGCACCTGCCGCCCCAAAAGTCACATCCTGTATGGAAGAGATTCAGAGAAGACATATACAGATTCCTCTACGAGAAGAGGAAGATAGACACCCAGTACGAAGTGCCCAACATGAACATTGTTTCGCCCGAGGAGTTTGACCCTTACCCGGGCAGTTTCCTCAAAGATGAGCTTGAGGATATGATATTCAAGGCAAATGTCATGCTTTCAATGGATTATCTGGCATCAAGCGACGTGGAATCGGCAAGGGAGAGCATAAAGAACATATATCTATCTAAATATGAAGCTACACCAAAGGATGATGTATTTACTCATCTGAGAAAGCTCCAGCGCTACTGGAGGCGCTTACTTGATTTCACAAAGAACAACATGATGCAGATAAGAAGGATAATGGACGAATGCGATACTGGCTGTACCTTGGAAATCAAGGAGGGTGAACATAGACAGAAAATGACAAGTGAAGAAGTTGAAGTGTTGCTTGCGCAAATAGAGCCTTTCAGCGATATGGAGGCAAAATACAGGGGTATACTTGCCGAAATAGCAAGAGTGCGTTTATATGAAACGGATGAATATATTCTGAGAATAGGCGACAAAGCAGACTCCTTCTACATGATAGATGCCGGAGCCGTAAGAATATCGCGTTTTAATGAAGTGGGTGAAGAAATAGTTTTGGGAAGGCTTGCCGCAGGAGAAGTTTTTGGAGAGAGCAATATAATAAGCGAGGAAATAGATGTAAATATAATTGCTGAGGAGAACACCCAAATTATAAGCTTTGGCGAGGACGAGATTATGAATATAATAAACTCATATCCTAAGGCGGGGGTGAAGGTTGTAATGGCATTTTTGAAAAACATGGCACAAAAGCTAAGCAGTCTGAATTCTAGATATATGGATGCAATATCCAAAAACCTCGAGATAGAAATGAAAGACATGAAATGGTAGATATGAAAATGACCGACTCGCGAATTAAACTTTCAAGAGTCGGTCATTTTGAATTTGCGTATTATTTTGATTCGGATGCGCCTTTTGCAAGGTGGTAAAGCGTCCTTACGCCTACGCCTGTTCCGTCCTTTTTTATATAGTCGGAATCCTTATCCGCCCATGAGGTGCCGGCTATATCCATGTGAGCCCAAGGTTTACCTGCTGAAAAGCTTTCTATGAAAAGTCCGGCGGTTATTGTGGACGCATTCCTGCTGCCGGAATTTTTTATATCGGCAATTTCTGACTTGATAAGCTCCTTGTATTCTTCGAAGGCAGGCAGTCTCCAGACCTTTTCGCCAGAATACAGAGCAGCTTTTTCTATATCAGCGCAGAGCATGTCGTTGTTTGATATTACCGCTGTGGTTGTGGTCCCAAGTGCCACAAGTGCGGCTCCTGTCAGTGTGGCTACATCTACAACGCGCGAGGCATTTTCCTTTTCAACTATGTAGAACACTGCATCTGCTAGAGTCAGTCTTCCCTCTGCGTCGGTATTTACGACTTCTATGGTTTTGCCTGCCATTGAGCCTATTATGTCACCTGGTCTGTAGGCATGTCCGGAAACTGCATTTTCGCAAGCGGCTACAACTCCAACTACGTTTGTCTTGACGCCGAGTTTTGCTATGGCAGACATCGCCCCTATTACCGCGGCTGCGCCGGCCATGTCGGACTTCATCTCGGGCATTGAGCTTGCAGGCTTGATGCAAAGCCCGCCGCTGTCAAATGTTATGCCCTTGCCTACAATTCCGAGTATTTCGTCTTTATTTTTTTCGTTTCCAAAATACCTCATTACTATGAATCTAGGAGGATTGTCAGAGGCTTGCCCTACGCTTAAAAATGCTTCCATGCCCAGATTTTTTATTCCTGACTCATCGAGCACTTCGACATCAAAACCGTTTTGTGTACCCGCCTTTTGAGCTTCTTCGGCAAGAATTTGAGGAGTCATATGGTTGGCTGGTTCGTTAGTGAGATTTCTTGCCAGAATCGTGAATTCGCCTAGAATTGTGCCTTCAACGACACCCTCATTAAGGCTCTCGATGGAGTCGTCGTTTATGTAGACTATATTGAATTCTCTAAGTGTAGAGTCTTTTCTGTCGCTTTTATACTTATCGAAAGAATAGTCAGTAAGAAGAGCAGATTCTGCGACTGCCCTTGCAAAATCAGCCAGTTCTATAAAGGTCGGAAGATTAAAAGGATAGAGCTTTATAGATTTAGCCCCAAGCTTTTGAGACTCCTTAACCGCCTTAGCATTCAATCTTCTTATTTTCTCAAGATCGAGCTCTTCTTCTTTTCCAAGACCAGCCAGAATTATATTTTTAGGATTCTTCTCCCTTGGAATCCTGAAGCTCTCAAGTTGGCCATACTTGCCGGTGAATTTCTCCACTCTCACAAGATGGCTCACCATTGCTTCGATGCTATCTTCAAGGCAAGATATTTCTTCAAGGTTGATGCCCTCGTAAAAAGGTATGATCCTTGTGTCTGAAAGCCCATCAGAGTCCCTTAGATGAACAACTCTAATATCCATAATCAATCCTCCCTGTGTATCTATTATTTTATTTTTATTATTTTTTAATATCCGTAAGCCTTTATTAGCGTCATATCGCCAAATATAGTATAACTCATATATTCAGGAATGAATATAGTATCCTCGACTGAAAGCTCCAAGATATTTCCATGTTCATCGATCAAATGGCCATGGCCATCTGCTACCGTATAGGAATGGGACTTGTCTTCGGTATGGCCTTCATAGCTGTGCTTTGTAAGCAGTTTTTCAACTGTAAAATGCGGAGTCTTTAGGCGACGAAAGCTGTCTACCTTGCCACATACAGCGCTGGTTTCGTAGTCAATCACATCAAGAGATTTTTCTATATGAAGCTCCCTGGGGCGTCCCCAGTCGTAAAGTCTATATGTGACATTGCTGCTTTGTTGTACTTCTATTAATCGTATATCGCTATTTATAGAATGAATTATACCGGTTGGTATATATATGAAATCTCCTGATGTTATATCAATTGTATTAAGGTGATATTCAAGAGCCCCGGCATCTATCATAGCCTGTATTTCTGGACGGGTGAATTTTTTCTTGAGGCCAACTACAAGAGTGCTGTTTTTGCCTGCATCAAGTATATACCAGCATTCGGATTTGCCGTTGTCCTTTTCAAATAGGCGCGCATAGTCATCGTCGGGATGAACCTGTATAGATAGCTTGCTCTTTGCATATATTATCTTAATAAGTATGGGGAATGATTCTGGATCTTTTATGACGTCGGCGAAGTACATGCCTTTGTATGGTCCGTTTTCTATTGTGGATTTGCCGTCTGGATGACATGAAAGATTCCACTTTTCCCAGCCCCATATCTTGTTGCTCAAATATGGTTTCAATTTCATTGCGTATTTTTCCAAGGTAAATCCCCCTTTTTAAAAGAATGGCTAATTATAGAATATATAGCCAATGGAGTGTGCATGAATCACAATTTTTAAAAGTGATGAAGCCTGCCAAGTGATTGAAATTAGAGAAAATACAAGCTCACAAGCAAACGGGGATAAAAAAACAAAATAAGTTGTATTAAAAGGTGTTTTAAGGTATGCAGAGCGGGTATAAAAGAATTACGACGCTAAAAAAATAAAAAGATGTTGACTTGGAAAGCTTGAAGTGATAAGATAATCAAGTCGCAAATTGAACCTTGAAAACTAAACAGCAGGTTTATTTTTTAAAGATGGCTAAGCCATCAAGATATAAAGTCAGTGAGACATCGCAAGATGTCAAAGTGAGCTAAAAGGACATAGTCCTTAAGGATTTCTTTTTAAGAGTTTGATCCTGGCTCAGGATGAACGCTGGCGGCGTGCTTAACACATGCAAGTCG
>Ga0302252_1000683_pt1 | contig 26295 bp, 24 predicted proteins | sample AAG_RA_Leu_MG_FD_193511 | JGI IMG/M metagenome (GOLD analysis project Ga0302252, IMG submission 193511) | Enriched activated sludge microbial communities from anaerobic digester in WTTP, New Holstein, Wisconsin, United States - AAG_RA_Leu | ecosystem: Engineered > Bioreactor > Anaerobic >... | reverse complement strand
AAGCGTACAATTGTCCTTATTTTGATAAGGGGTAGGTTTTTTAAAGAAGGAAAAGCTAATGTATAACTAACTGAATAAGTGGTATATAAAAAATGTTTAGGAACTTTTAGAATTTTGTCGGTTAATAGTGAAAAATAATCAAGAAATTCTTTCTCAAATAAAAGCTCCAGTGATCATACGGCTTGATTCCAATATTAATGAAATATGGGCTGAAGTTCACACTCTCGATAACTGCATGACATATTTATTAAGTGTAATGGAAACTTCCGACAAAGGGGCTGCCGCTAAAGGAACTACCCACTGCTCAAATGCACAAGCATTTCATATCTATTTTCTAAAAACCGATACCCTGGGTTTGGTTATGGGGGAAAAAGAAATTTCCCTTCCTAAAACCGAAGAAGCAGAGCTCAGTATATATCCCAATCCAGTTAGAGAAAATTGCCATATTCATTTTGGCCTTGGAGCAAGGCAAATTCAACTATTCAACCTTCAGGGCCAGGTAACAAGAGAATGGCTTGTGCCCCAAGGTTGTACCTTCATGGATGTATCGTTGAAAAATCTTCCAACAGGGATTTATCTATTCAGAGTAACTGGAAATGAGGGAGTGAAAAGCATGAGAGTAGTAAAAATGTAGATAAGCTTAAACACGCGGATAGGATAAATTGGTAACTATTGGAAACATGCCAAAATATGGGTAATTTTTTTAATTTCAATGGCTGGGATAAGCTGGTATTTTCTTTCCCACAAAAACAAATTTAAGAATTAAGCCTTTGCTTGCTGCCCTGCAGGTCTAAAATATTTCCTCTTTTCATGATAGAAAGTAAAGTTTACAAAATATACAGATAAAAAAACTAATACAAACATGAACACAGCCCCATAAAATGGGCTTTTTATTGCTTGCATGTTAATAATTTATTTGTTTAATTAGTTGTTTGTTTTGTATCTTTTTGTATCTTTGTTGTACCGTTTTACCATTGATGGGTACACGGGGTACAAAATGTTAGGGATATGAGACATAAATGGAAACCGACACAAGCCCAAAGGCGTGAATTTGCTGAACGCATGGCAACCGATACGGCATACAGCGATTCATACTATCAACGTAAGAAAAAAGTAGCCGAAAAGAAGCGTTCAGCCTCAAAGTTTGATTACCAAACAGCGGGGGGCGAATACATACCCACCGAAAGCCAATTTAAAGCAGCGTTTGACTTGCTGAACCTCAACCCCACAGCCGAACAAAAAGAAGCCTGTAATATGGTTTGGTATGGCTATTCCTGCGAAGAGAAAGTACATCACGATTTTATACACCTCATCAATGAGTACATAAGGAGCAAAAATAAAGTTTGTTCAGAGAGTAACAAAAGTAACTTTAGTAACTAAACATAAAAGACAATGGCAACAAAAGTAAAATTAAGACAAAGGGCAATTTCAGGAAACAGGCAAAGTTTATACCTTGACTTTTACCCACCGATACCACACCCCAAAACAGGCAAACCCACACGAAGGGAATTTTTAGGGCTATACTTATTTGATAAACCTAAAAACCCATTTGATAAGCAAGCCAACAACGAAACTAAACAACTGGCTGAAAACATAAGGGCGAAACGTCAAATTGAAATACAGGCTGGGAATTACGGGTTTCTTAATGCAAAGTTGAAAACAGAAACTGACTTTGTGCAATACTTCAAACAGATAGTTGAAACCAAAACGGGCGGTAATAAAAACGGTTGGCAAGCAGCGTTCAATTACTTTGAAATGTTCACAGGGGGCAAATTAACCCTTTCTAACCTGGATAAAAACCTATGTAATGAATTTCGGGGATACCTTTTAACGGCCAAACGACAAAGGGGTATTCAAAGCGAACAAATTACCCAAAGTACAGCCCGTGTCTATTACAGCAAGTTTAAAGCAGCATTGAAACAGGCATACAAAAAGGGTTTGCTTGAGACTGATTTAAGCACCCGTGTTGACGGCATAAGTGAACCTGAAGTACAACGGGGATACTTAACCATTGAGGAACTGAACAAACTTGTAAAAACACCGTGCAACAATGATATATTGAAACGTGCAGCCCTGTTTTCAGCCCTTACCGGGTTGAGGTTTTCAGATATTTCAAAACTGGTTTGGAGCGAAGTACAATACAGCGAATTGGAAGGCTATTTTCTACAGTTCAGACAAAAGAAAACCAAAGGCGTTGAGGTTTTACCAATTTCAGAACAGACGTTTAAGCTATTGGGCGAACGCAAAGAACCCACAGCTAAGGTTTTTGAAGGGCTTGTTTATTCAGCGTATTTGAATGTACACCTAAAACAGTGGATTTTAAGGGCCGGAATAACAAAGGATATTACCTTTCATTGTTTTCGCCACACGTTCGCCACCTTGCAACTTTCACTCGGTACAGATATTTACACCGTTTCCAAAATGTTAGGTCATAAGGAACTAAAGACCACACAGATATACGCTAAGATTGTGGACGAAAGCAAGCGCAAGGCTGCCGACAAAATTAAATTAGATATGTAACCACTTAAAGCATAAAGGACAAATGATTACGCCAAGAATTGAAAACCTGTTTCAACTTATAGAATACCTGTACTCGAATATTGACAATTTTAAACAGTATGACGGGGTTATCAGCGAGGTACATTTACTTCACGAGCAGTACTGGCGGCTATACCCCCCAAATAACTTCACAGAAAAACTCAATCTTGACAAGCTGCAGGCTGAAATTAAAGACAAATTCGAGAAAATTCAGGAAAATATTACACGCCCAATACAGACCAAGGCGAACGAACTGAATATTTACGACCCGAACGACCATGGAAGCCTCTGGAATCGGCATATCGGCGAAATAACCAAACTTAAAGATAATTTCAGTGAAAACGATTTGCCCGAAATTATCAGCCACAAACGTAAATACATAGAGTACAGGGAAAAGACTAAAGGGGAAACATATTTTGAATTAGGTTTTTTTTTTAATGAACTGGACGAAATATTAAAGGAGCTGTTCGGTTTCTTTCAAGAAACAGACGAAAACGAATTTGAAGCCTTTGAAACCAAAGTAATACAAGCAAATAATATTCCAACCATTCAGCAAACTATTGAAATAAAACCTGCATTAAAACCCGAAGCCGTGCAAATAGTATTTGGTATCATAAAAGATTTTTTCAGCCCAGAACAGCAACCCGAGCTGAAACGGGTACTTGAAACGGGTGAAAACGCCGGAGAAAAACTGTTATTTAGAGGAAATGGAAACAGGCTTACGGATACTTTTAAAAAGCTAATTGAACACGATTTTATTCCAGGTTGCCAAAAGAAGGATTTAATTAAATGGATTATTTCAAACTTTACTTTCATTTACCGAAACGAGAAGAGAGATTTTATTTACGATACTGTTGAAAAAATAATCTCACGAAATGATAATCCTTGCAAAAGTCCTTTAATTGAAATAAAGGACGGGCAAATACAAAAGGTCAATCAGCCCCGAATTAAAAATACAAGTAAATATTAAAAATTTTATGCCGTTACAATGCCTGAATTAAAACAGCATTGTAGCCGACCTAAACACCCCGATAGCTTTGCAGTATTATCCATAAATAATACGAGCAATGGAAAATTTTACAGAGGGTTTAACCCTTGAAACACTGCCGAAAGCCTTTACACACCTTGCCAATGAAGTAAGCGAAATAAAAAGGCTGTTACTTGAAAAGAGTAAAGAACAACCAACAGAAACCGACCGTTGGTTTGACCTCAGCGAACTTTGCCAGTACCACCCAGACAAACCCACAAAGCCGACCGTTTATGGCTGGGTAAGTGCTGGTACTATTCCCGTACATAAAAGCGGTAAAAAATTGAGGTTTCTAAAATCGGAAATTGACGACTGGTTAAAGAAGGGCAGAAAAAAAACATTGGAAGAAACAGCCATCGAAGCCGAAACCTATCTAAAGAAGAAAGGGGGTAACAATGGTTGATACATTGCGCACCCCCGTTAATTCTTTGCATAAAGGACAAGGCAAAAGTACGCATTTTCAAACACAAATGAAACAGGTGTTTGTTACTTTTTACAGGCAGCCCAAAACTATGTTAATGGTTTCTATTGAAACAGGCATTTTGAGGGCCAATATTTGCCGTTACGTTGCTAAATGGAAAAAACAGAACTGTATTAAAATTGTACGGCAAGGCATTTGCCCAATTTCAAAACACCGTGCAGGGTTTTACACTACCAACCCCGAATTGTTCCAGCCCATTGTTGAACCCTCAAATACTGCGAAGCAATGAAGATAGACCCCGTATTTGACGACCTCAACAACCCAACAACAATTTTAAACCACGTTGAGCAACTGAAAAGCAAAAGCGAAATAGCAACCCCTCACGCCGAAATATTGCAACAGCTTATTGAGCAGTTTGAGCCGTTGGACTTTGAAGCCTTGGCGTTTCCCCAGGTTAAAGAACTAAGAAAAAAACTGGAAAAGGCAGCACCCGGAAGTGAACAGGCAAAAGATATACAAGGGCAGTTGAATAACCTAAAATTGAATACGAAACATTATTTGGTTTTGTCAGCTGAAAACGCCTTACAGCTCGCTGAAAAAAACCGTTGGGGTTTATGTAAAAACCACGATTTCATTTACCTGTACAACGGTACATTTTGGGCGGAAATTGACAAAGAAACATTCCAAAAGTTTTTGGGCGAAGCAGCCGAACGAATGGGCGTTGCTAAGTTTTCAGCAAGGTTTTACCAATTTAGGGAGCAGCTTTTTAAACAGTTCCTTGCAACGGCATATTTACCCACGCCCAAAAGCGACAAAAATACTGTACTAATAAACCTACAAAACGGAACGTTTGAAATAAGCCCTCACGGTACGAAACTAAGACCGTTTAACCGTTTAGACTTCATTACTTACCAGCTACCGTTTGAATACAACCCGCAGGCAAAAGCACCATTATTTAAAGCATATTTAAACAGAGTATTGCCCGATCCTGAACGCCAGATGGTTTTGGCTGAATATTTAGGATTTGTATTCATTAAACACGGGAGTAATACACTAAAAGAGGAAAAAGCCTTAATCCTGTACGGTGCTGGAGCGAATGGGAAAAGTGTTTTTTTTGAAGTTGTAAACGCCTTATTGGGTGCTGATAACGTAAGCAACTATTCATTACAGAGCCTTACAAATGACAACGGGTATTTTAGGGCAAAGTTGGCTAACAAGTTGGTAAACTATGCAAGTGAAATAAACGGAAAGCTGGAAACAGGTTTATTTAAAGCGTTGGTTTCAGGAGAACCCGTTGAAGCCCGTTTGCCTTATGGTGAACCCTTCATTTTGAAACAGTATGCAAAACTGATTTTCAACTGTAATGAATTGCCCAAAGACGTTGAGCATACAAACGCCTATTTCAGACGGTTTTTAATTATTCCCTTTGATGTTACTATTCCCGAGCAGGAACAGGACAAAAACCTACATACAAAGATTATTAAAGATGAGCTCCCAGGCGTATTCAATTGGGTATTACAGGGGCTTAATAGATTACTGAAGCAAGGGGGGTTTTCAGAATGCAAAGCCGCACAACAAGCCGTTGAGCAATACAGGATTGAAAGCGATAGCGTACAGATGTTTTTGAGTGAACACGAATACAAGGTTTCAGCGACAAACGAAACTCCCTTGAAGGATATGTTCAGCGAGTACCGAAACTATTGTACTGAAAACGGTCTTAAAGCCTGCTCATTGCGAACCCTTGCGGATAGGTTAAGAAATTCTGGCTATCAAACGGAGCGTAAAAAATACGGAACAGTAGTTAATGCACAAAAAAAAGTTGTTTTTTCACCTTCACCATCTTCACCATCTTCACCATCTAAACTAAACCGTGAAGCGGGTGAAGCAGGTGAAGCAGGTGAAGCACAAAACAAAGAATATTTTTTAGCGAAATGAATGAACTCTACCGATACAGTTTAGAAAAAGGCAGCAAGAAATACTATTGCCCGAATTGCAAAAAAAGGACGCTGGTACGGTATGTTGACACGAAAACAGGCAACTATTTGCCCGAACAGTATGGACGTTGCGACCGTGAAGATAAATGTTCGTACCACCTTAACCCGTATTTGGACTGGTATGCAAGAGCAATTCGGGAGCAAGAACAGGGCAATTATTTAGGACTGTCGAACAGCTGGAAGCCGCAACAAAAAATAATAATACCACAGCCCGAACCTGTATTTTTTGACTTTGAAACCTTTAAACAAACGTTACACCCTGAATACTATACAAAAAACACGTTTATACAAAACTTATTTAGGGTACAATTTCCATTTGAGATTGACGATGTTACGAAGGTTATAGAGTTGTACCGATTAGGTACTATTCCAAAAGGATATAGAGCGGGGGCAATTTCTTTTCCTTTTATTGATATAAAGGGCAATGTTAGAGCCGTCCAAATCAAACAATTTGACGAACAGAACCACACCACAGGCACGGACTTTTTACACTCAATAATTGAAAAACATTACATTTGTAACAATAAGCCATTGCCTGAATGGTTAGAAGCATACAAAAAACAAGACAAAATGGTATCTTGTTTATTCGGTGAACATCTTTTAAACAAGTACTATAATAACCCCGTTGCCTTGGTTGAAGCGCCCAAAACGGCTATTTATGGAACATTATATTTCGGTTTACCTGAAACACCTGAAGATTTTATTTGGTTGGCCGTTTACAATAAAAGCAGTTTTGTGTTTGATAAATTGAAAGTTTTACAAGGGCGTTTTGTTTATGTATTCCCCGACCTATCGAAAGACGGTAGCACCTTCAAAGAATGGGAAACCAAGGCTAAGGAATATGAAGCCCGTTTGCCTGGGACACATTTTATATTTTCGGATTTGCTGGAGCGGTTAGCCCCCGAACGGGACAAAAGCGAAGGCAAAGACCTTGCAGACTATTTAATAAAACAGGATTGGCGACTATTCAGGAAACGGAATATCCAGGAACAACCACCACAGCAGCCCGATCCTGAAAAAGTTACTAAAGTTACCTACCAACAAAACATTATTTTTCCGCACGCTGAACCCTTGCCAAAAAAAGTTGAGGCGTTCAATGTTGGACGATTTGGATTACTAATAAAAAAGCAGCCTCAAAGCTGGAGTAATGATATTACAGAACTGGAAAACTACTTTGCAAGTATTGAACCACCAGCCCAACCCATAAGGCTGAATAGGTATAGCGTAATAACGGATTATTTCTTGTTCATTGAAAGTCACTTTGCCACCGTGAAAGCGCACAACGGAAACAGAACCTTTTTGCCCTACCTGGACAGATTGAAGGAGTTAAAACAAGTATTAACCACAAACCCGAACTGATATGAATACAAAGACTAAAGAACAAGTTTTAATAATGGATTTACGGGAAACCCTTTGAGTCTGTGAAGTTCGGACGGGGGTGGATAGGTCGAATTTTCCGAATTTTCCGAGGCTATAAAAAAGGACTGAAAAATACAAAAATACGAACTTAAAAAAGGGCACTGGCCGGCGGGTAACCGGGTAAGGAATTTTTAGAGTTTTTTAAGGCTATAAAAAAGAGGACAAAATCGAACGAATCGAACGAGCTAAAAAGAATTATTGCATCACTGAGAAAGAATTGTAATTTTATTCAGAGTTTTCAGAGTCTATAAAAAAGGGACGAAAATGTTCCAAAAAAGACACAAAACCCCTCCAAAAAGGGCTTAATCATACAAACCGGACGCCTTAAAAATAAACTTTTTGAACTCCTTAAAAAGGCAAATTGAAACTAATGAAACTACTTAAAAAGGGGAAATACACCCCCTTTTTTCCTTGAGGCCTCCAAAAACCATCAGAAAAAATCCGAAAATCCGAACTTATAAAAAGAAACAAGGCCGGGAACTTTTAGGCTGCAAAATCGGACGAATCGGACGACTTAAAAAGAAAGGAATTTGCACCTGAGAAACATTTGCAGCCTTTAAATGAGAATTTCGAGAGTCTATAAAAAAGGGTAACACTTTACACCCCCCTGAGAAAGAATTGTAATTTCATTCGGAGTTTTCGGAGTCCTTAAAAAGGGGAAAAATTTCCACCTTATTTGTCCCGGGTTTTACTCCTTTGAGTTTATCAAGTTGAGGGGCAAACTGAATTTTCTGAATTTTCTGAGTCCTTAAAAAAGGGAAAAATTTTCACCGTATTGTCCCCGGGTTACCCCTTTGAGTTTATCAAGCTGAGGGGGGTAAACCAAATTTTCAGATAAAACATTATGCAAACGGAAACCCCACAGGCAGCGTTTCAATTAAGGCAAACACCTGTGGCAAACAGCCATACATCGAGCTGAGTTATAAATACAGGGTCGAACCCCGAAACTATAAAGTATATTTAACCTCAACCCCTTCAAACCTAAACCGGGGCAAAGTATGGTATTTCGTTTGCCCACAGACAAAAAAGCGTTGCCGTAAGCTGTACTTGATTGGCGGTTACTTTTTGCACCATGAGGCATTCAGTGGTTGTAAGTACGAAACACAAATCCAAAGTAAGAAATGCAGGCAATTAGACAAAACATTAAGAGAGTACTTCAAAAGAAACAACCTGTACAGCGAACTGTATAAAAAGAATTTCAAAAAATCGTACGCCGGGAAACCAACAAAAAAGTATTTGCGAATAATGGAACAAATACAGAAAGCTGAAAGCAAGTTATAGTAAGTATTTGAGCCTTATTTGTACCTTGTATTTTATTAAGTTAATCTAAAGTATTAAAATAAAAGACTTTAAAGTGAACAAATAGTTTCCATGATAGAAACTTATAAACATACTTAGAACAAAATCGGGCAGATAGCCGATTCATTGAAATAAAATTTACCGAACAGCCTTATCTTTTGAAAAGATTTATTCATAAATTTTCGTCCTGGGTAAGAGAAAAAATAGTATCTTTGCAAACGTAAATGATTGAAAAATAATTATTTGATTATGAGTGACGAAGAAAAAATGCAGATAGCAGCCGAGACCTATACGGCCGACAACATTCAGGTATTGGAAGGGTTGGAAGCGGTACGCAAAAGGCCGGCGATGTACATTGGCGATGTTGATGTAAGAGGATTGCATCATCTGGTTTACGAAGTGATTGACAATTCGATAGACGAAGCCATGGCTGGCTACTGCAACGATATTAAGGTGATCATTCACCCAGACAATTCCATCACCGTTAGGGATAATGGCAGAGGAATCCCCGTAGATATGCATGAAAAAGAAAAGCGTTCGGCACTTGAAGTGGTCATGACGGTTTTACATGCGGGAGGGAAATTCGACAAGGATTCGTATAAAGTATCGGGCGGCTTGCATGGCGTGGGGGTATCGTGTGTAAATGCTCTTTCATCGAATCTTTGGGTAAAAATATATAGAGAAGGTAAAATCTGGTATCAGGAATATGAAAGAGGCAAACCCATAGAACCTGTCAAAATTATAGGAGAAAGTACCATGACAGGGACCGAAACGCATTTCAAGCCCGATCCCAATATTTTTAATGCCATTGTCTTCGATGTGGAAATTCTTACCAGTCGTTTGCGTGAACTGGCCTTCTTGAATAAAAAAATTCGTTTAAGCCTTATCGATGAAAGAACAAGTGAAGAGAATGGAGATTACTTTACTCAGGAATTCTATTCGGATAATGGCTTGATCGATTTTATCAATTACCTCGACGAAAACCGTGAGAAATTGATTCCCGAGCCTATTTACATGGAAGGCGAACGCTCTGGTACTCCTATTGAGATTGTACTACAATACAGCACTTCTTTTGCCGAGAATATTCATTCTTATGTGAATAACATCAATACGCACGAAGGCGGAACGCATCTGGCCGGATTTCGTCGCGGCCTCACTCGAACCCTCAAGACATATGCCGAAAAATCGGGCATGTTGAAAAATTTAAAGTTCGATATCTCGGGCGATGATTTCAGGGAAGGCCTTACCGCCATTATTTCAGTGAAAGTAGCCGAACCTCAGTTCGAAGGACAAACCAAGACTAAGTTAGGCAACAGCGAAGTGATGGGTATAGTAGATCAGGTAGTATCTGAGACGCTTAACAATTATCTGGAGGAACATCCCAAGGAAGCTCGTACCATAGTAAACAAGGTGATACTGGCAGCTACTGCGCGTCATGCAGCCCGCAAGGCACGCGAACTGGTCCAGCGCAAAGGCGTTCTGTCGGGTTCGGGTTTACCTGGAAAATTAGCCGATTGCAGTGAAAGAGACCCTGTTATGGCCGAACTCTTCCTCGTTGAGGGTGATTCGGCCGGCGGAACCGCCAAACAAGGCCGCGACCGCCGCTTCCAAGCTATACTGCCTCTTAGAGGTAAAATCCTTAACGTCGAAAAAGCCATGCAACATAAAATATTCGACAGCGAAGAAATTAAGAATATTTTTACCGCTCTGGGAGTATCTATTGGAACCGATGAAGACAGTAAAGCCCTGAATCTCGAAAAACTTCGCTACCACAAAATCATCATCATGACCGATGCCGATGTGGATGGTAGTCATATCGCTACACTTATCCTTACCTTCTTCTTCCGTTATATGAAAGAACTCATCGAAAACGGTTACGTTTACATCGCTACTCCTCCTCTTTATCTCATCAAAAAGGGAAATATAGAAAGGTACTGCTGGACCGAGGAAGAACGAATAAATATTGTAGCCGAACTCTCGAAGGATGGGTCGGATAAGGGAATTCATATACAGCGTTATAAGGGTTTGGGTGAAATGAATGCCGAGCAACTCTGGAGCACCACTATGGACCCCGAAAGGCGTATTTTACGCCAGGTTAAAATCGAAAATGGAACTGAAGCCGACCGCATTTTCTCTATGTTGATGGGTGATGATGTGGCACCCAGAAGAGAATTTATTGAACGTAACGCCAGATATGCTAACATAGATGCATGAGGCGTATTGAAAACGCATTTTATTAATGCCTCTATTGCATTGACAAATCCCTGCCTTCATAACTCCGAATTGTTTTATCAATTCAAAATCATTGCTGTAAAAAACTCAACTTTAATATTTTGCCCGATAAATAAATTAATTGATAAATACCGAATATATTAGAAAATAGTATAGGGTCTCGAGATTTTTTAATTGCTTATCAATATTTTCAGAACTCTTGATCCTATAATTGCATATCAATCTCGTCATAACTGACGTGACAAAGTACCACCTTAAAAATCTATTGGGTTTTGTTTAAATTTCAGTGGCCTAAGAAACGATAAAAGAAGAGTTTCAATTTCCTTTGTGGCTTTTGCACCCCTGCGTGTAATGTTTTTCTCGCCAAGACGCCAAGGACTCGAAGAAAAATCATTTCAATCCTTTGTTCCTTTGTGGCCTCTGTGCCACTGCTGCAATGTTTTTTCGCTAACGGGCTAAGAACCTTTAAGATTTTAACCATAGGAAAAGAAATTTAAAAAATTAATGATTGCAGATGGTAGAAGTATACCTCCAGAGGATGACAGAAGTAATTATTTAGAGCAGGTAATGCTGAAACGCTCTCATCAAAACCACGACAACCTGATTAAAACCCAATCAAAAGTTCTGAAGTTGAGAACTTGTTCTATGTTAAATAATATTTTTAATCGAATCAATCATGTTTTATGGGTTTAGGTGTAGGACGTGGGAGATAGAAAACCGTTGCCTGACCACTGCCTTCACAACCATTGGAATCCGTTACCGTTACGAAATAGGTTCCTGCATTATTTGCAGTAATAGTTTGAGTTTGTTCTCCCGTATTCCAAAGATAGGATACGAAACCAGAGCCTGCATCCAAAACTACTGCAGTTCCTTCGCAAACCAAGGTATCCTGTAAAATTACATTGGGTTGCATGGATGTGGTTACCGTGGCACTACCAAAGGCAGTCCCCGGACAGTCAGAACCCGAGATGCTCTGCAAAGTATAAATACCTGATTGGGTAGTTTGAATCACATAAGGCCATGGACCACTATATCCACTAACACCAGGCTGAACAATCCCATCTATAGCCCATGAAAAGGAATAGGGAGGCAAGCCTCCTGCCACTGAGATATACACTTCCACGGAAGGACCATTGGGTTGACAATAATTTCCTCCTCCCGTCATTGTACCTATGGCACATTCACCCAAGGGAGCCCTCAGACTGTCCAGTAAGCTGCAATTGCCTGCGGTAAACAAAGCCGAGAGATAGTGTTTTTGTCCATCGCAGGGAATGTCTTCTATCAGAAAGGTATTCAGGCCTTCGAAGGGTGGTTTGATGGTATCGGTAAGGTTGCTGGGGAGGTCTTTGATAATGAGTTCTCCCTCATCGGGAGGATAGGCGTACCCTATATATCCCGAAATGCTGAAGGTATTGGTAGAGGGATTACATTCTGAAGTATCGGGATAGATGAAGTTAAAGATGCAGTCTTGATTATAAAGAGGTGAGCAATCCAGTTCAGCAAAGGGCCCGCCAGGAGGAGACTCATAAACTTGTTTTATATACATTATATAAGGGATTGGAGGGCTCACCCACATGGAATTGCATATAAACATATAATAATATTGTCCTTCGGTTACCTCGAAAATGGCCGTATAGGGTGTATCTGCACTCGAATCACAAAAAGCTACTTTATTTTCGGTTAATCCCTCTACACACACACCTTCTGTGGAAGGGAATCCCCCCCAAATAATAATTGGCATTTCAACATATCCACCCAAAGGAGCTGAAGGGACTGTAAAATGCAGATTAACCCAACCAGAGGTAAGAGCCTTGAAATAAAACCAACGATTATTAGCAAGGCCTGGAAAATAAAATAGACAATCATAATCTGGCCCTGATTCCCATGAAGTATGTTCAGTAGCTGCCGGATAAGAAAATGGTTCTCCACAAATAAAAGTGGCCTTGTAACAGGAATCATTCAAAATCTGACTGTATAGGTTTTGCAATGAGAAAAATAGAATAAATATTAAAAATAATTTCCTCATCTTCATCCATTCAAATTAAGGAAGTATAGGAAAGTTTTCCCCCGTACTTCTTTAATAAATTAATTATTAATCCTGATTATGAGAATTTGGTAATCATTTGCATACCATGAACCTGTCGCATAACCAGGATCATAATCGAAATTAGGGCAACAGTTTGGAATGAGTATTAGGCCAGCAGCTAACCAACCATTCTCTAATGGGGCTTTAAAATAAAAATCATATTCCCATGTGTTGTAAATAAAATCTTGTTCCTGCACTTCCCCCTTGCTATTGGTAACTACCACCTTCTCCACGCAATTGGCTAAACACCAGGTATCCGCAGAGGCATCGATAATTACATGTACCATATAGATTCCATCCATAGGAGGATTAGAAGTTGACTTTGTGGTATTCATTGAATTATTCCCCAATAAAATACCACCTCCAGCCATAAGTAGTATTGCTGCTATAATAATAAAACTCTTTTTCTTCATCGGTTTAAAAATTTTAAATTTTACAAAGATAAATTTTTATAAATTGAAAATTTAGTCAAGAGATTGTTTGAAATGGTATCAACTGTGTAGTAATATAAAAAGGAAGTAAAATTATAAAGTAATTTCATTCTTATCAGAGATAAAGAAGATAAAGTAACAAGAAGATAAGAAATGAAGTAAAATCAGTAGGTGCTCTGTTCATTTTCTTAAATTGCTTTAATACCCATAGATGTAAGGAAATGAAGAATTCATAGAAATATTTTTTTATCTTTTTATGAAAACCAAAGAAGTCTTTTATCAAGATACATCTTGATGGTTTAAAGTGTTTTGTGAAGATTTCAAAGATTTTCATCCGAGATGGAATATTTTATTCAAAGGTAAGCATAAAATGTAGATTAGAAAAGTTTTTCTGAATTTTTTAAGAGAAGTAAAAAATCCCAGCCCAATACATCTAATAAATTTAAACACAACATTCTTTCTATATGAACAAGAAGTTACATAATTTTGCAGTTTCTTAATCTATATGAAAAATCCTTCTTCAAAAATTCATTCCAGCGATGAGGGTCTGTTCGAGAAGGCAAAGCGATGGTGCGCCTTTGAGGAAAGATGCAGCTACGATCTCAGGCTTAAACTCGAGCAATGGGGAGTAACTGAAGACAAAATCTCAGAAATTATTCAGCAGCTTACCCGTGAAGGGTTTATAGATGATGGACGTTTTGCCCGCATGTTTGTCCAAGGAAAATTTCACAATTTAAAATGGGGCAAGATAAAAATCAAGGCCGAGCTTCAACGGCACCACATATCGAATGAATTGACAGAGCAAGCCATTGCCTTGCTGGATGACGATGAATATAAAAAAAGCTTATTGAAAATCTTGAACAACAAACGAAAATCGCTATCAAAAGAACTGCCAGATGTTGCCCGTCAGAAACTCATACGTTTTGCCCTGTCAAAAGGATACGAAGCTGAACTGATTTACAGCTTACTGGGTAAAACAAACCTCATAGAAGAATAATTTTTTAAATGACTCAAAATATGATGAATGAAGACCTTAAAGTTCTCGAATCAAGGATAGAAGCCTTGAGGAGGTTTCTTTGACATAGATAAAAAACTCAAAGATGTAAAGGAAGAGGAAGACATAACCCATGCAAACGACTTTTGGAATGATCCCAAATCTGCAGAAAAAATTCTTAAGTCCATTCAGGCAAAAAAAGTATGGATAGAGCGTTTTGAGAAAGTAAAGAATTTATATGAAGATTTACGGGTTTTGGTTGATTTTTGGGATATGGGCGAAGCCACCGAGGAAGAGGTGAATAGGCATTATCAAGAAACCCTTCAGGAAGTAGAAGAACTTGAATTTATGAATATGCTTTCGGCCGAGGAAGACCGTCTGGGTGCCATCATGGAAATCAATGCTGGGGCAGGAGGAACGGAGAGTCAGGACTGGGCTTCCATGCTTATGCGCATGTACATTCGATATGGCGAGAGGCAGAACTTCAAGGTGACCGAACTCGATTTACATGAAGGCGATGTAGCAGGAATAAAAAATGTAGTTCTTGAATTTGATGGTGAATATGCTTTTGGATATTTGAAGGCCGAAAATGGGGTGCATCGTCTTGTGCGCATCTCACCTTTCGATTCGAACGCACGACGTCATACTTCTTTTGCATCAGTTTATATATATCCTATCGTTGATGAAAATATAGAAATCGATATCAATCCGGCCGATATTACATGGGAAACCTACCGCAGTAGCGGCCCGGGCGGACAAAATGTTAACAAGGTAGAAACCGCTGTCAGGCTTAAACATGAACCTACGAGCATTGTCATCGAATGTCAGGTTACACGCTCACAGCAGCAAAACAAGGAAAAAGCCCTGCAAATGCTGAAATCGAAACTCTATGAAATAGAACTGCGCAAGAAAAGAGAAAAAATAGATGCCATTGAAGCTGCAAAGAAAAAAATTGAATGGGGATCACAAATACGTAGCTATATCCTGCATCCTTATAAAATGGTGAAAGATCACCGAACCAATTATGAAACCGGAGACACACAAGCAGTTCTCGATGGTGATATTCAAGACTTCATCAAGGCCTACCTGATGCAAAATGGCAACATTGCTCGAAAACAATAATATACAAAATTCGAAGTATGCATCAGCTTTACACCCCTTTTTTAAAATGTCCGAATCATCCTTTAACCATAAAATCGGAATAATAAATGCCAATTGTCATTAAAAAAACCTATTTTTACCGGAACTTTTATCACCTAACAATAAGATGAAATATTTAAAAAAATTATTTTAAAATAAAAAATAAAGAATAATTTTTAAATAAAATTCAAAAAATCGAATAAACTATTATTTATCAAATTCAAAGACCAAACACCAAAACATGAAAAATTTACGAATCCTCAGTCTCAGTCTATTGCTGCTTTTAGTGCTTCCGCTGATAGCACAGCAGCCCAAAGCTCAACGGCTCGTATTGCTTGAAGAGTTTACCTCATCAACCTGCGGACCATGTGCTTCGGTGAATCCAACTATTGTTCAGCGGCTGCAACAGAACCCCGACAAGTTTACCGCCATATTTTACCATGTAAGCTGGCCTTCACCGGGGAACGATCCTATGTATCTGGCCAATACCCAGGAAAATAATGCAAGAGTAAACTATTATGGGGTAAATTCAGTCCCTTATTCGGTGATCGATGGAAATTATTATACGGGGCATCCCAATGGATGGACTATGACTACCATCAATAATCGTTATGCCATGCCCTCACCTGCCGAAATTCAGCTTCAACACTATCTTAATGCTGCCCAGGACAGTATCTTCGTGAATATGCTGGTGATTCTTACAGATATGATGACAGGCAGTCAATTGGTTGCACAAAATGTAATCATCGAAAAACATATTCATTTTAATACAGCTCCGGGAACTAATGGCGAAAAAGATTTCTACAACGTGATGAAAAAAATGCTTCCTGGAGCCGGTGGAACTAATTTGCCCACTCCTCTTTCGCCTGGTGATTATGTTATTATGCAATATTCATGGAAACTGGCCAATGTTTATGATAACAACGAACTTGCCGCCATTGGCTTCATTCAGAATAATTCCTCGAAAGAGGTTCTTCAAACATCCAACAGCTCTCCTGCACCTCTTACTCCGCTTTATAGCAATGATGGAGAGATTCTCTCCTTAAGCAATGTAGCGCCCGAAAATTGTACGGGAAAGGTTGCTCCTGTTATTCGCGTTCGAAATAATGGTTCCAATTCCCTCAGTTCTATTACATTAAAATATAGAATAGACAACCAGCCTGAACAGGAATATACATGGACGGGCAACATTGGATTTCTACAATCGAAAAATATTGCTTTGCCTGAATATTTGTTTGCACCCCAAAATTCGAATACTCTTAAAATTTATATCGATAAGGTCAATCAATTACAGGATGAATATCGTAAGAATGACACCCTTACCTTCCATCTTTCAGAACCTAAAACTGCAACAACGGTTCTGAACATATGGATTAAAACCGACAATAAACCCGAAGAAATCACATGGAGCATCAAGACAAGCGATGGCAGTCTGGTAAGCTCAGGCGGGCCTTATGCACAAGCCAGCACCCTGATCAAAGAAACTATTAAAGTGGAATCCGAACATTGCTATCAATTTGCTCTTTACGACGCTGGAGGAAATGGTTTGTGCTGTGCCAACGGATTGGGCTTCTTTACTCTTTTTGACGATAAAAACGTAACCATTGCCGAAGGTACTACCTTTGGGAGTGAAGTACTCGCTCAGTTCTATTCGCAAAGCGGAATAGGAATCGAAGATTTATCGAAACAATATCTATCTATCATTCCTAATCCGGTGAGTCATTTATCCATGATCTACTTTAATATGAATACAGATGGAAAAGTAAATCTCAATATCTACAACTTGAACGGAAGCCTCATCTTTCAAAAGGTTTCAGAAACATTGAACAAAGGCGAGCAAAAGATGAAGTTAAATGTTGAACGAATGAATTCTGGTATTTATTTGATAGAAATTATAATGCCCGATAAAAAGGTGTTGCGGCAGCGTTTTGTCGTGCAATAAGTCCTAATACTCATCTCATTTTTTTCATGACTCTTATAATAAAAACAGGCTGCCCTCAAAAGTAGCCTGTCCTTTATTACTAAACAAAATCCATTAAATGTTAACCAAAACCATTTAATTGGAAACAATTAATATGCCAGGGTTTAATACTAAAAGAAAATAATCATAATTAATTTTATATTATTATTAACCAATATCTTACGTTTATATCATCAGTTCGAACTCTCTGGAACCCTTGCCGCCACTGAAAAGTGTTATTATATGTTTCGATTTTCAAAAATACATGCAATAAATCTTACTTTAAGGAAATACCCTATGAATTCCCCAAAAAACGATAAAAAAAAGACAGAACAGGGCCATAAGAAATAAGTCCGGCTGTTTCCCGATAACTTGCATCAAACAAATTAATTAAAACTTCGAAAAAAAATCGATTTCGATGAAAGTTACAGTTCAGGCTGAAGGTTGAATTTTTGCATGAATTCGTTGACGGCTGGATTTCGTTGCGTAAGTTCCTTTAATCTTTCCAAAGGAGTGTATGCTTTAATATTATTCTCGGATGAAGCGGTTATTTCGGTGATGAGTTTTATTTGAGAATTAGAGAGTTCCGATCGAATGAAATCTAAGATTCGGTCTTGGTTACTGAGAATATCATTTTCTATTACACTATTAAACACCCGAAATACAATAGTATTATTTCCCATCTTGCGCGGTTTGGCCATTCTAAGCGAACAAACCAATGCTCCTTCTTTTTCATTCAAAGCATCGAGAAAGGATGTCCATTTTATTAAGAGTTCTTCTTCTGTGAAGTCATGAATTTGTTGTTCATGTTTCTGATTTTCTTCAGTTTTTTCCGATTTTTTTTCTTCGACGGGATTTGAAATTTTTCTCAAGTTAGCGGTTTGTAGCCCAAAATGGGAGAGCCCGTTCTTTGGAGAATCATTTCCGTTGTTTGGGGAAGATTTGGGAAGTTGGGAGGGAGAGGCTGAGGTTTTTGGCACTTGGGGAGATAGGGAGGAAGATTTTTGAGAAAGAGAAGAAGAAGGGGCAGCAGTGGCAGCGGGTGAAGATTTAGGGGAATATTGAGCATTAGGTTCGGTAGTAAGGGAAGGGGTGGTTGGCGCCTTGGGTTTCGAGTTGGTAAAAGGATTTTCGATCTGGCAAATATTAATAAGAGTAATTTCGATGGCGAGTCTTTTATTGAGACTCATGCGGTAGTTAGCATCGCATTGGTTGATGAGATTGAGTGCCTTGGCCAGAAATTGAAGAGAACATTTTTGGGCCTGTGTCAGATAAAAATTTCTTGTCGTTTCCGAAACCTCAAGCAATCCAACCGAGGCGGGGTCTTTAGCCAACCAAAGATTACGAAAATGTTTGCCCAACCCATTGATAAACATTTGGCCTTCGAAGCCACGTTCGATGATATCATTCAATAAAATAAGGGCATCGCTGATTTTTCCGCCTAACAAATCCTCACTCATTTTGAAATAATCCTCATAACTAAGCACATAAAGGCTTTCTGCCACTTTCTGGTAGGTGAGATGACAGCCCGAATAGGTAACCAGCTGATCGAAGATGGAAAGAGCATCGCGCATAGCTCCATCGGCCTTCTCGGCAATCACATGCAAGGCCTCCACTTCATAACTTATGCCTTCATTTTGAGCAACATGTTGGAGCTGGTGGACGATATCCTCAGTAGTAATACGCTTGAAATCATAAACCTGGCAACGTGAAAGTATAGTGGCCATTACCTTGTGTTTTTCGGTTGTAGCTAGAATAAACTTTACATAATCGGGAGGTTCTTCAAGTGTCTTTAAGAATGCATTGAAGGCATTCTGCGACAGCATGTGTACTTCATCGATGATGTACACCTTATATTTTCCATGATGTGGGGGAATACGCACCTGATCGATCAGTGAACGGATATTATCTACCGAATTGTTGGAAGCGGCATCCAATTCGAAAATATTCAATGAGGTATTATTATTGAAATCTTTACACGAATCACAATGATTGCATGGTTCGAAGTTGGGGGTGAGATTCTGGCAGTTGATGGTTTTGGCAAAGATTCGTGCAGTGGTTGTTTTACCTACGCCACGCGGGCCTGTAAATAAAAAAGCCTGAGCAATTTGCCGAGTACGTATAGCATTTTTCAAGGTTTGTACTATACTTTGTTGCCCCACTACTTCGTCGAAAGTGCTTGGCCTGTATTTCCTTGCTGAAACAATAAAATTATCCATGCTGTAAATAAAAAGAATCTGGCGTCAAACTTAATGCTTTTTTACCAAATGAATATATGTTGGGCCTTTGTACCTTTGTGGTTTTCATTCAGTGTAACTTTCGCAAGTTTTTAATCGAAAACATTTTATTTTAGAATATTTATGGGCAATTCTGGCGACAGATTACTGATAAAAATCCCAAAATACAGCAAGCGACTTCAATATACATTTCAGTTTCTGTTGAAGACGTTATGGGGGATCGAGCATGAGTTTACGCTCAATGAGGATGAATTCAATGCATGGCAAGGTCCGAAGATGATTTATGGGGGAAGTTTTCAGGAAAATGAAGTTTGGTTCGATGCGGTTTCCTTATTATTCGAGCGAAACATTGCAGGGGTCGACACGGGAAAATATTCGCCCTATACCGGTCTTTTCCCCGTTTATGGTTCAGACTCGGCTTTGCCTTTCGATGCATTTGCCTCGACCTTTTACATGTTGAGCCGTTATGAAGAATACCTTCCCAATCGAAAAGATACACATGGACGTTTTCCAGCTACAGAAAGTATTGCCTATCGTGAAGGATTTCTCGACAAAGCGGTTGTGAATCGTTGGGCAGAAATGATAGTAGCTATCTTATTAAAAAGATTTCCTGATTTGCATTTCCATAAAACTTCCTACCAATATGTTCCCACTATAGATGTTGATTTAGCTTATAGTTACTTGCACAAAGGATTTCTAAGAACTCTCGGAGGATATGTAAAAAGTTTGATACATGCAGATTTTGAAGACGTAAGAAGCCGAACGCATGTATTAATGGGCAAAGAACGTGATCCTTTCGATAGTTTTGATGCCTTGCATCACTTGCATTCCACCTATTACTTAAAACCAGTATTTTTCTTTTTGTTTAGTGATTATGGACAATACGACAAGAATTTGTCGATTTATAACCCAGCTTTCAGAAACTTGATCAAGAAGGTGGCCGATTATGCTACGGTAGGAATTCATCCTTCGTATGCTTGCTATGAAAATCCTCAGAAATTAAAAAAAGAAATCGAAGACCTATCCCAATGCTTGCATAGGCAAATTACACATAGTCGTCAGCATTTCTTGAGATTGAATTTTCCTGAAACCTATCGCAACCTCATCCACTGCGGAATTACCGATGATTATTCAATGGGTTTTGCTGATCAACCTGGATTCAGAGCCGGTACCTGCAATTCCTTTCCTTTCTACGACCTCGATCTGGATACGGCCACATCTTTGTTGATTCATCCTTTTGCCTTTATGGATGGAACTCTAAAAGATTATTTGAAGATTCCAAAAGACCAGGTAGTTGATTTTGTTAAGCCATATATAGAAGAAGTAAAGCGTTATTCAGGTACATTGATTACTCTATGGCACAATGAAACTCATGGGGGCAGTGGACGATGGGAAGGCTGGCCCGAAATATACGAAACCATTGTGAAAATGGGAGCTTCATCTTCCATTGAAACATCCACAAAACCATGCTGAGGAAAATTTTATGTACGGGTCAATTCCGGCCATTTATTGTTGTGGCCATAACGACAGGATTACTGTGGTTGAACCCTTTATTGAATCCACCATCATCAGTTTCTTTCGATGTATTCCCTCTGCAAAAATGTTTATGGGGAGGCCTATTGAACAACCGGTTGGGAGCAGGAATTATAGCTCTGATTCTAACGATTATCCTTGCAGTGGGATATTATCTTATCCTCAGGGCAAAAAAATTTGTTCCTTACCGAAGCACAATAACTCCGTTTCTCTTTATCGTAATTATTAGTCATAATCCAAACCTTTGCACTATTCATCCGCTCACCTTACCTTTACTCTGTTTATTTCTCAGCCTACTTTTTGCACTCAGTTTTTCTCCCTCTGAACCGAATTTTCAAAAATCGTTTTGGGCTGGTTTTTTTACAGGATTAGCCTCCCTGTTCTATCCTCCGGCCATATTCTTTCTTTTCTATTTATGGATTATCGTACTTTTATACAGTTCGTCGAGAGGAAGAGATTTTTTATTAGTTTTATTGGGTTTTCTCAGTCCTCTGGCTTTAATTTTTGAGTTCATGTTTCTGCTCGATTATCCTGTATTGGAATTCATTCAGTCTGTGGTAGTATTTTATGATTTACCCGTTATCTCAGCCAGCATTTCATGGTTAGAGTGGATGTTTATTCTCATTTTTACCATCACCATACTATATATTTTTTTCGTTTACATGAGCCGCTTATTGCAAAAGCCGATACAATTCCGGCGTACGAGCTGGATACTGGCGTGGTTCTTATTCTTTTCGGTGATTTCTTCTGTTTTTTCGGGTTCGGTATTCATTTACCATTTAACTCTGGTAATTCTTCCTTTGACGGCGTTTGCCTCGGCTTACTTTAGTGAACCTTTGGGGACATGGCGAAGTGATATGACTCTGTGTTTACTATTTTTAATAGCTTTATTGCAAAATCTCCAAATTATAAAATAAATGTTGCTGCGAAAGTATAACCTGAAGTTGACGGAAGCCGGCTGCGATGAAGCCGGACGAGGAAGCCTTGTGGGGCCGGTATTTGCTGCTGCCGTTATTTTGCCCGAAAATTTTAAGGCTGAAGGCTTGAACGATTCGAAAAAACTCAGCGCAAAAAAAAGAGAATATCTAAGGGAAATTATCGAAAACACAGCCATTTGTTATGCCGTTGCTACTGCTTCGAGAGAAGAAATCGAAAAAATAAACGTATTGAATGCCAGCACTTTGGCTATACACAGGGCACTCGATCAGCTCAAAGTGCGACCCGATATGATTCTTGTAGACGGTAACCGGTTTAAACCTTACCAGCAAATCGAATATGCCTGTATAGTGAAAGGTGACGGGATTTACGAAAGCATAGCCGCAGCTTCTATCCTTGCCAAAACCTATCGCGATTCCTTTATGAATCGCTTACATGAAGAGTTTCCTCAGTATGGTTGGAATCATAATAAAGGCTATGCCACAAGGGAACACTTACAGGCCATTCAGAAATTCGGACTTACTCCCTATCACCGGCGAACTTTCAAAATCAGCCTCCAAACACGTTTATCGTTCGACTAAGAGCCGCTCTTCAGAGCAAATTCGAAAAATACAAATGGCTTCAGGTTTAAATGTAATTTTGCAATTAAAATTATAATACTCTCGAATAGAGAGAAACTGGATTATATTATGAAAACTCTAAGGGTTTAGCAGCGCAAACATTCTGAAGTAAAAAAATGAACAGATCGAAAACATGGTTAATCGTTATCTTGCTGATTCTGGGAGTTCCTTTATTGGGGGGAGGCATTTATTGGTTTTTAGTGAAAGGTCCGGCTCGTGAATTCAAACTTATTGATGCTGTACCTCAAAATACCAGCCTTATTTTTATTACCCAAGACGCCTCTCAGATTTGGCAAAAGATGAAAGATAAGAATGAGGTTTGGGATGCTCTCCGAATGACAGAAACCTTTTCGAGACTTCAAGATGGAATATTCGCAATCGACTCGCTTCTCAAGTCTCAAACCAATGTCAACGATTTTCTCAATGACAGGGAAGTCATCATATCTTTACATTCCGTTTCGAGGGGGAAAACCGAAGTTCTTCTCCTATTACCTTTGTCTTCGAACATCGAAGAAGCAATGTTATCCGATCTTCTGGGAAACAATGCTATGGATAAGGTTTTAAACGAATCTATGCTTCATAGATATAAAAGAATCAAAGCCACTAGATTGGATAAAGATGGACAGGTGATTTATTATACTTACAGGCATAGGGTTTTATTAGCTTCTTTTTCGCCCGAAATTCTAGCTATGAGCTTGCAACAACTCAATAAGCCCCATTGGATTTCCAACAACCCTCAGATAGAGAACCTTTTGAAAACTGCGGGAAACCATGTGGACGGTACACTCATCTTCAATTTCGATTACCTGCCCGAGATTTTCAAGAAATGGCCGGCAAGCGATTTTATTCCAGGATTTGGCAAACTCAAGAAATTTGCCCATTATGCTTCACTCGATCTTTATTTCCAGAAAAAAAAGATCATTCTGAATGGTTATTCACTTACACGCCCCGGAGATTTTTTACGACTGTTCAGAAACCAGGCACCTCAAGAACCTACAGCACTTAATCTTCTTCCCGAACATACAGCAAGCTATATTTACCTGTGTTTCGACAATTTCGACAATTTTATAGATTCATATAATGATTACTTTGCTTCTTTCTCAAGCCCCCAACAACCTTCTCAACAACTAAGCTTTTCAGCCATACAAAATCTAAAAGAAAGCCAAATAGCCGAAATTGCTTCTGGACTGATCAATACGGGAAGCGAAACGGCTCTGGATAATTCACTAGTCATTCTTCATTCACTCAATCCTCAGCATTTTGAAAGAATGATAAAAGAAACCTTGCCATCGACCGAAACTGGACTATCATTTACTATTAACCAGAGAGAATTCCGAAAAATAGACTTCAATCGCTTCTTTGGCAATTTTTTATCGAGTATTTTGCCTGATTTTCAAAAAGCATTTTTTTTTAGAATCGGGGATTATTTCCTTTTTAGTTCTAAACCTCAAATTCTTCATGATTACATCGTTCAATATCTGTGCGGGAAAACTCTGGTGAACACGCAAGGATTTAAGGCTCTCTCAGAAATATCGGAAGAAAGAACCAATCTGTGGTTCTATTATAATCCCCCTGAAGCTGTGGCTTTTCATCATTTCTTATTTGCAGCAGAAGCAGCAGACAATTTCGACGCTAACTTACCCGTACTCACTCTTTTCGATGCAGTTTCGGTTCAAGTCTCGGGTGAAGGACAATTCCCCTACATCTCAACCATTATCAAACATCGCATAGCAAACGAAGAAATTCTGGCACTTTATTCTTCCACCATCCTATCGAGTGATACTCTCGCAGATTCGCACTCGAGAGATATTCGAGCAGACGAACGCTTATTATGGAAAAACCAGCTTGACCATCCAGCCGCACAGCCAGTAGTCATTGTCAATGATTTGGTCAAAGGCAAAAGCTTCCTTCTGGCATTCGACCAAAGACAAAATACCTATTTATTCGATGCAGCGGGCTCTTTGAAATGGAAAAAACAAATCGAAGGATCGGGAGAAGCATTTTGTAGAGTAGAATGTATCAAAATCAATAATCAACCGGTACTGTTCTTTATTACCCGCAGCCGGCTTTATGCCATCGACGCTTCCGGTAGGATGCTTGCAGGATATCCTATCAAATTAAACATTCCTCTGGCAGGCCCGGCATCTATTTTTCCCCAGAAAAATTCATCAGAGCTTCGTATTTATTATCCCGGAACCGACAGTTTATTGTACTGCATCAACATAAAAGGGAAACCTATCAACGGATGGAATCCCCCAAAACTAACCGGACAAGTTGTTCAGGCTGTGAAACGTTTCGAGTTCGAAGGAAAGACCTATTTTGCTGTTCCTTACTCATCGGGGCAAGTCACGATGATTCAAGGCAATGGCAAAAAGGCGGAACTTTTCGAACAGGCTTTTACCAACTCTTCCAACTCTGAATTTTATTTGAACGAGACCAATCGGAAAGGCGCCTTGCTCACTACCGATCAGTCGGGAAATCTGGTCTATTTGAGCCCAAAAGGCCCTATCGAAAAAACAGTATTCGACAATTTTTCGAAAAATCATTTTTTTATTTATGAGGATTTCGATAATAATGGCAGTCGCGATTTTATCTATCTCGATGGGAAACAACTGGTTATTTATGACCGGTTCAAGAATATATTGCTTCAGCATCAATTCAGAGAACCTGTGTTGCAAAAGCCACTGACATTGAAGATTCCAGGCGGCAAAATACTCCTTATCATAAATGCAGGTTTGAAAGATGGAATATTTGTTTTTAACGACCACGGGCTCATTTCAGAAAAAGCTTTCCCCGGAGGGAATTTTTTTAGTGGAGGGATATTAAGGAATCAGAAAGGAATCAATCAGCCGGTTCTCGTAGTTACCTTCAATCGTGAGATAGCTCTTTGGTCGATTAGATAATAACACGACATCATTGGTAAATCAACTTATATGAAGTATTGGCAGTGCACTTCAATTTGAATTTGATATCAGGAGGGATAATGATGGTTTCGTAAGGTTTATAAGGTTTCCACACTAGATGGCTGGGCAGCATGAGAAATATTACTCCTGTGGTTACGGTAAAATATCCCGTGCGGGAGGAAGTAAATTCGTATTCACCGGGTGCCATCACACCAATAACGGCTTGGCCGCCGTCCACTTCAAAAGAGATGCACTTCACTAATCCACCATAATATTCTGTTATTTCAAACATCTAATAACAATCATTAAATTTTGGATTTAAAAATACGTAAAATTCCCGGAGAACGATTTTGCATATCTGCAGGCTTTTTTTTGTTCAACCATAAAGTATCTCCTTGCTCCTGTTTTCCGCACTTTTTTGCAACACCCTTATAAGTATTTGAATATCAATAATTATTTTATAATTTTGGGTGTTGCAAAATTTTTTATCATGTTCATTCGAAAAGTAAAAAATCGGTCCGGGAG
>Ga0302252_1000682_pt1 | contig 26317 bp, 25 predicted proteins | sample AAG_RA_Leu_MG_FD_193511 | JGI IMG/M metagenome (GOLD analysis project Ga0302252, IMG submission 193511) | Enriched activated sludge microbial communities from anaerobic digester in WTTP, New Holstein, Wisconsin, United States - AAG_RA_Leu | ecosystem: Engineered > Bioreactor > Anaerobic >... | reverse complement strand
ATGCCGGACTTCCGGATGAAACTGCACTCCATACAGAGCCCGGGCCGGATCGCTCATCGCCGCTACCGGAGTCGAATCCGTTGCCGCGGTCGAGCGAAATCCGGGCGGCGGTGCAGTCACCAGATCGCCGTGGCTCATCCAACTGGTGAACTGATGCGGAATCTGATTGAACAGTCGGTCGGATTCTGCTGCAATTCGGGTATCGGTTCGGCCGTATTCCCGCATTCCCCCCGCCTGGACCTGCCCCCCCAGCTGTCGGGCCATCAGCTGCATGCCATAACAGATTCCCAGGATCGGAATCTCAGCTGCAAACAGCTCAGGATCACTGGTTGGAGCGCCAGCCTGATAAACGCTGGCCGGCCCCCCCGAAAGTATTATCCCCGACGGCTGATAAGCGAGAATCTCCGCCAACGGCGTAGTATACGGAATCATTTTGCTGAACACGTTAAGTTCCCGAATCCTCCGGGCGATAAGCTGGCTGTACTGGCCGCCGAAATCAAGCACCAGCACTGTTTCCGGTTGTTGTCCCATGCTACCTCCTACTTCCTCGCCTCAACTCTGCCGGTATTCATCCGCCGACAACACTGCCACATAGGGAAGGTGGCGATGGCGTTCAGCAAAATCCAGGCCGTATCCCACGACAAATTCATCCGCAATCGAAAACCCCAGATAATCGGCCTCCACTGACACTTTTCGGCGGGAAGGCTTGTCCAGTAAGGCACAGATTCGCACGCTGGCCGGTCCCCGAGTTTCCAGATTATGCTTTAGGTAATTGAGGGTCAGCCCGGTATCGATAATATCTTCCACAATCAGGACGTGTTTGCCCTCGATTCCCTTTTCCAAGTCCTTATCAATCCGAACCACTCCGGAAGATTCGGTGGAAGCCCCATAGCTGGAGACAACCACAAAATCGACGGTTACCGGAACTTCGATCTGCCGAATCAGATCGGCCATAAAAATAAAGGCTCCTTTCAGAATTCCGACCAAAAGAAGCTCTTTGCCCTCATAATCAACGCTGATCTGCTTGCCCAGCTCCCTGACCCGGGTCCGAATCGCCTGTTCTTCCAGCAACGGTTGATAGCTCATCTCTGCACCGCCTGTTCTTGATTTCATGTATGCATCGTTCCCTGTATTCGCCGTCGTACCGCCGGCTCTCTCCGCTTTAAGCCGGCAGCTGCCGGCAGGAAACAATCCGGCCCGATTCCATCCGACACAGCGTTTCGACCAGCGCGACCGCTTCTTCCCGGTGATGAGTGACTAAAATGGTGGTAGCGCCACTCTCGGGCAGAATCCGTCGCAGGTCATTGATTAAATTATTGGTGGTATCCTCATCCAGCGAATTAAACGGCTCGTCCAACAGCAGCAGTTCCGGTTCGAGCACCAGCGCCCGAGCCAGACTGACCCGCCTCGCTTCGCCTCCGGACAAAGCCCGGGCGGAGCGATCCGCCAGAACGGTAATGTTCAGCCGTTCCAGCCATTCGTCGACTTTTCGCTTCCGTTCTGGAGCCGGCCGTTTGCGTATGATCAGCCCCAGTTCGATATTTCGCCGTACCGACCGGTCCAATAATACCGGTTCCTGCAGCACCATGGCCGTGCGTTGCCGCCACAAATCAAGGTTGAGGCTGCGGAGGTCTTGCCCCCGGTAGCGGATGGCACCGGTGGTGGGAGTCAGCAGCCCGGCCAGCAGCAGGAGCAGCGTCGATTTCCCGGCGCCATTCGGACCCATGAACGCCGTCCGGGTCCGTTCCAGCAGCTGAAAATCTTCAATATCCAACACCGTCCGGCCGCTCCGCACCAGTGTGATTTTTTCCAATTCGAGCAGCGGAACCATCAGAGCGGCCTCCGTTTCTGCTGCGCCCAAGTCATAGCCGCAACAAATATATAGGTCAGCAGCAGCAAAATCACACTGATGGCGATGGCCATTCCGAAATTGCCTTTGGATACTTCCATGCTGACCGCAGTGGTCAGCACCCGGGTCTGCCCTTTGATGTTTCCGCCCACCATCATCGAAGCTCCGACTTCCGAGATGATTGCGCCGAAACCAGCCATCACCGCCGCCAGCAAACCAAGCCGGGCTTCCTGGACCAGGTACCAGAGGCTCTGCCACCAGTTCGCTCCCAGCGATTGGAGCAGCAGCCGCAGACGCGGATTCAACTGTTGAAACGCAGCGAGTGAAAAACTGGTAACCACCGGAATGGCGATCACCGATTGAGCAATGACGATCGCCCCAGGAGAATACATCATGCCGAGAAAGCCGAGAGGACCCGAGCGCCATAGAAAAATACTCACCCAGAGCCCGACTACCACCGGCGGCAAGCCTAACCCCAGATTAGAGATGCTCACCAAAAAGCCCCGGCCGGGAAACTGCTTCAAAGCCAGCGCCGCTCCCAATGGCACCCCGATCAGAATACTGAGCAAGATCGCCAGACCGGACACCTCAAGCGAGAGCAGGGTAACCGCCGATACTTCCAGATCCAAGTTTATCAGCAAGTTCAGCGCTTCGCGAATTCCTTCCCAAATCAGTTCCATGCAACTTCCTCCGCCGCCTGCCGGGAACACTCCTGTTCGGGCAAAAGGGAAGAAAGCACCCCTTACTGAATAAAAGGTGCTTCTTCATTTGATTCTTGATGTATGTGGTTCAGGCCAATGCCTCAAGTGGTAATCATGGTCAAAACCGGGTAGACTACGAGTTGTCCCGGCAATACCTCGATTTTTTCGATCCGGAGGAAATCAAAGACTTTGATTCCCTTGATGTGCGAGCCAAAAATACTGCCCAGATAGAAAGAGTCGTTGAGGTTGATATTGATCTTGGTGGAAATAACCTCCAAGAAATCCTTGTTGTCCAGGATCTTGGCCAAGTCAACCTTGGAATTGGTGATTTCCTGCAGGGTGTAGACCAAAATCCCGACCAGCAACTCGCCCACCAGGGAATTGGTCAAAACATCCCGGGGTTCCAGAAGCTCAAATTCAAACTCCCGGGCATGCCGGTCAAAATGATAGCTCTTGAGCCGGGTCGAGGTAAACACCGAGGTGGCATCGAGATCCTTCAGCAGAACAACTTTGAGATCAAAGTCCATTTGGTCCTGCTTGATGGTGAGGTTGAGATCCTCCAATCGCTCCTTGCCCCGGAAATAATCCTTCAGGTATTGATTCAACCCTTCTTCGGTGACGACCAGTTTGCGATCGACCAGATGGGTCATAAAGCCGGTCTCATTAAGGGCTTTCATGAAATCCTGGAATCGTTTGGGGGTAATCTCGTCGCCTTTGACTGCCGGTTTGGTCGGAGCCACAACGGCTTCCGGCTGCTCTTGTGGGTATAAAAGATAAATCGCCCGCAACCGCTCTTCCAGCAGGCGAGTATGCTCCTCTTCCTCCCGCGCCAGCTGCTCGAACATTAATTTGATCCCCGGTGTAGTGGATTTTTGCGCTTGCTGCAGATACTTGTCGCGCTCACTCTTTTCCCGTTCGATTGCTTCTGTTAAAACGGTGACCAGTTCTTGCAACGTGCTTTCACCCCCATTCCTTGTCAATTTTACCGTATGCCTTCATGGCGTTTGAAATATTCGCCATGCCCCTGGTAAATTCCTGCTCCGTATCGACAACAAGTTTCACGTTTCACCATTTTGCACCGAGCAGAGACAGATTGTTAGTTGTTGTAACCAATGATACACTAAAATGGAATGATGTGTGCGAAGGAGGCTTCACCATGGAGATTAAAGCGGTATTATTCGACGTCTACGGGACCATCATTGATATTGAAACCGACGAAGGCAAGTTCGATGTGTACCAGGCCATCGCTCATTTCCTCGAATACCGGGGAATTTCGGTCGCCCCGCTGGAGTTGCGCGACCTTTATTTTCAGACCATGCTGCAGCTGCGAGACGCCGACCAGCAGCCGCACGGCGAAGTGAATATCCTGGCGCTGTGGCGTGATTTGCTGCGTCAGCTGGGATTCCCCCCGGCCAAGCTGCGACCAAACAACAGTCTTTTTCAGTTCCTGGCGGAAATGCACCGAACGCTCTCTCGCAAGCGGCTGCGCCTCAGCCCCGGAATAACCGAATTGTTGAAGGAACTCAAGACCGGGTTTCGACTAGGTATCGTCACCGACGGCCACCGTCCCTATGTACTGCCGGAACTCGCCCACTTCCATCTGCTCGATTATTTTGACAGCATCGTGATTTCCGAAGATTCCGGAGTCAAGAAACCGGAGCCGCTGCTGCTCAACAAAGCGTTGCTGGATCTGGAAGTCATTCCGGAAAACGCCGTCTTTGTCGGCAACGACATGTACCGAGACATTTTCGGGGCCCAGCAAAGCGGTCTCAAAGCAATTTTTTATCCGACCGAATTTGGTGCCAAATCTCATCCAGGGACAGTTCCTGACTATATTGTCAACACCCTGGCTGAAGTTCCGGCAGCCATCGACTTCCTGAAGCAGCAGTAACTTCAGCCCAAACTTAAAATAGTATTCGCTGGCGACGGAGATTAATGTTCAGCAGCAGACCCACTCCCATCAGATTGGCGAGCATAGCGCTGCCGCCATAGCTGAGAAAAGGCAGCGGGATGCCGGTAACGGGCATGATCCCCATCGCCATTCCAATGTTTTCGAAAATATGAAATCCCCACATCGACACGATGCCGACGACCAGCAGAATGCCATACTTGTCTCGGGCGTTCTGGGCAATGCGCAGAGCTCGGTAGAGAAGCAGAAAATATAAAAATAGAATACCGGCCGCTCCGATGAATCCCATCTCCTCGCCAACCACCGAAAAGATGAAGTCGGTATGGTGTTCGGGCAGAAAATTGCCCTGTATTTGTGTCCCTCGGAACAGTCCCTTTCCCCAAAATCCTCCGGAGCCGATCGCGATCAGGGATTGGATGACATGCCATCCGGCACCCCTTCCGCCCCGGCCGTCCATATACGGATCGATAAACACAATCAACCGCTTCAACTGGTATTCTTCCAGCGGCAGCGGCAGGCCAAACTTAAAGTGGCCAATCATCGCCACCGCCACCACCAAAGCCACCCCAGCCAGCACTTTGAGCAGCAGCCCGGTGCGGATTCCGGCCACATAAACCATGCCCAGACTAATGGCGATATACACCAGGGCGGTGCCCAGATCAGGCTGGAGCATGATCAGCAGCAACGGTGCTCCAATATAGAGACCTACCGGCACCAAGTCCCGCCAGGTTTCTATCCGTTCCCGCTGCAGTAAAAAACTGCCGAGAGTGACAATCAGCAGAATCTTTACTATTTCCGAAGGCTGGATGCCCAATCCGCCCCAGCGCAGCCACTGCTGGCCGCCTTTAATCGTTTGTCCCAGGACCAAAACCGAAAACAGGAAGAGCAGATTAAAACCGTAGAGCCAGCGACTGTACTGCTGAAAACTATTGTAGTCAATCAGCATTACCATTCCCGCCGCCGCCAGCCCGATCAAAATCCAAAGCAGCTGCCGTTTCACATACGACCAGGGCTCGATGCCCACGTTCAGGGTGGCGCTGCTCAATACCAGCAGGCCCAGAGTCAGCAGCAAAGCTACTACCCCAACAAAAGCATAGTCCAAATTCCTGATTGACTTGAGGTTAATCATCTGCCGCTAATTACGGGTCCAGCGTTTGAGCCGCAGGATCGGGATGTTTGCCATCAAGGCAACTGTACGTTCATCCTGATTCAGAGATACTTCCAGCGCCCGTTCATCAATTTCCATATATTCCGAAATGACTTTGATCAAGTCTTCTCTCATAGCCTCCAAAACCTGGGGAGAAATATTGACCCGATCGTGCACCAGCACCAGGCGCAAACGCTCCTTGGCAATATTCTTGCTGCTGCTTGTCGTGTCTTTGCTGAAAAACTTAGCCAGAAACTCCAGCACCGAACTTCCCCCTTTCTCCCCTTTATCGCGTTCCCTGCAGATTGAATACCCGGCGCAGCCACGGCCGCCAGCCCTGTTCAACCTCGAGACTCATATACGGCACTTTCTCGCCTCGGATCCGCCGGGCAATGTTCCGGAACGCCTGACCAGCCTGGGAGTTGGGGTTTAAAACCGCCGGTTCACCGCGGTTGGTCGAAACCAGAACACTTTCGTCCTCGGGTACAATCCCGATTAGCTCAATTCGCAAATTATCCAAAATATCATCGATGTCCAGCATATCTCCGCGTTTTACCATGCGGGGCCGGATTCGGTTCACAATCAACTGCGGATCAGGGATCGATGCCGCTTCCAACAAGCCGATGATGCGGTCGGCATCGCGAACCGAAGATATCTCCGGATTGGTCACTACCAATGCCCGGTCGGCTCCGGCTACCGCATTTTTGAATCCCTGTTCGATCCCCGCCGGGCAGTCGACTAGAACATAGTCAAACTCTTCTTTCAATTCCAGGCAGAGCTGACGCATTTGCTCGGGGTCAACTGAAGTTTTGTCCCGGGTCTGGGCCGCCGGCAGAAAATAGAGCCCTTCGGTCCGTTTATCCCGGATCAGAGCCTGCTTTGGTTTGCAAACCCCGCTAGTCACGTCCACCAGATTATAGACAATCCGGTTTTCCAAACCGAGAACCAGATCGAGTTTGCGCAGCCCGATATCGGTATCGATCAACGCCACCTTGTTTTTCAGGTTCGCCAAAGCTGTTCCGATATTGGCAGTGGTAGTGGTTTTACCTACTCCGCCTTTGCCCGAGGTTACAACTACAACTTCTCCCATGGTTTGCTCCTCCCCTTCATCGACCCTCACTTGTGCCGGCATCAGACCGACCGGATTATTTGATCCGCTCAATAATCAACTTACCATTCCGCATTCGGGCGAGCTCAGGAATTCCCCGCCCGCCGTCGTCACCATCAGGCGGACGGGCAATCTGCCCGGCTATTCGCAACTGGGTCGGTCTGAGATAGAAGGCAGTAATCGTTGCCTTTTCATCACCCTCCGCGCCAGCGTGAGCCACCCCTCGAAGGCTGCCTAGTACCACAATATTGCCGCCGGCAACCACCTCAGCGCCTGGATTGACATCTCCCTTTATAATAACATTTCCCGGAAAGCGTATGCTTTGGCCAGAGCGCAGATTTTTTTGGACATAGAGCGCATTGCCCTCGATTTTTCCCTCCTGGCTGACCACTGCCGGCGCTTCTTCGGCCGGCTTGGCCGGGGGCGAGGCCTCCGCTGCCGCACTAGGCAGTTTGGTCGCCGCGTCAGGCAGCTCGGTTGCCGTCATTCCGGCGGTGAATTGTTCCACCTCCGACCTGCGGCTGGAACGTGGTTGCACCCGACGGACGGCACTGCTCCGATCGATGCCGGACATAGCCGGAGCCGCCGGGCGGATGCTGAACCGATTCAGCTGCAGGCCGCAACCGGCCAATAATCCGGCCAGCGCCGGCAGGGATACCGCCTGCAGTTCGCGTTCACCCAAATCCAGGCTGACTCGAGGATCAGGTATCGCTCCCCCCGCCACAGTCTGCCGCAATGACGCTTCCAGCTGCTTCAGGAGGTCTCGGGAAGGAACTGAATCGGCCACGCTGACCGTAAGTCCCCGGGGTCCCACTTTCACCAGAATATCTTCCGCCCTCATCATCTTCCCCCTGCGTTCATCAACGTGCTTGCCGTTAATCTGTTATTCTGCGGCCACCGGTTCTGCTTCGTTGTTTAGCTCCGATTCCGGCGCCGTCTGCACCTCGGTTTTATTCGTAATTTTGAAATATTCTTCAAAAACCGCCTTGGCTAAATACCCGCTGGAGGTGCTGCCATGGTAGCCATATTCAATGATTCCGGCAAATGCCAGCTGAGGTTTGTCGGCCGGGGCAAAGGCAATGAACACCCCATGGAAGTCCCGATTTCGATCGTCTCCCTGGCGTCCGGTCTGAGCCGTTCCGGTTTTACCGGCAACTCGAACCTCCGCCGGAAAATGACTGAACAGCGAATATCCGGTGCCCCCCGGCTCCATGACAGCCTGCATCCCCTTGGTCACCATTGCCAAATTCCGAGGGTCCAGCTCGACCCGATTGACCACGTTCGGCTCCGCCCGGAAAATTGTTTCACCGCTGGGAGAAACGATGCGCTCTACCAGAAAAGGCTGATAGACCGTTCCCCCGTTGGCCAGCGCCGCGGTGTAGACCGCCAATTGCAGCGGAGTGTAATTGTTGTTGCCCTGCCCGATCGACATATTGAAGGTATCGAAATCCTGCCAGGTGGTATGGAAATTGTAGTTAATGCGATAGCGCGCCTCCAGCGTCGAAATCTCCCGCTGGCGCTTTTTCTCCAGCTCCTGGCGGGCTTGCGGATCCTCTGTTCCCGCCAGCAATGCATCAAACCGCTGGGTTATTTCCTCGAGACTGCGGTTGTACTGGTCGTCAATCAGCCGGGCGTTGAGCCGTTGTTTCCACTGCGGGTCCGGCAAGGTCCCTTTGCTCTCCCCCGGCAAATCGATTCCGGTCTTTTGCCCCAGTCCAAACTGCCGGGCAACACTGACCAGGGCGTCGACCCCCGCCAGACGGCCCGCTTCCTGAAAATAAGTGTTGCAGGAAACAGCCATGGCGCGGATAAGGCTAAGAATGCCATGGGCTCCGGTACACTTAATGTAAGGCTTCAGCCAATACGCGCCGGTGCAGTTGACCAGCGCCGTCTCTGGCCGAATCGCCTGCGCCTGCAGTGCCGCCAAGGCGGTGACCGGTTTAAAAGTCGAACCGGGAGGATAGGTTCCGGCAATCGCCCGATTGATCGCCGCCGCCGGATAGGAACGGTAATAAAAATCGGCGCGTTCCTGAGACATAGTCCCGACAAAATCGCTGGGGATCAACCCCGGCCGGCTGACCATGGCCAGCACTCCGCCGGTATTGACGTCAATGACCACCGCCGCCCCGGCTTTTGCTTTCGGTGAACCGGTGCGCTGCAGCCGAGTCAGCGTTTCATCCATGCTTTTTTCCAAGACTTCTTGGAGGGTGGCATCCAGTGTCAGGGTCAGATTGTTGCCGGCCGTCGCCGGGATCATCCGCAAATTATCCAGCGGCCGATTGTGGGCGTCAACCTCCACTCGCCGGGCACCGTCGCGGCCGCGCAATTGGTCTTCATACTGCCGCTCCAGCCCATCCTTGCCGATCAGATCCCCCAATTGGTAATATCCGGATTCCCCCGCTTCCTGGTTGCGTTCATCCATCTCGCTTCGGCTGATTTCCCGGACGAAGCCCAGCACATGCCCGGCCAAGCCGCTGCCGACTGCTCCAAAGCCCGGGTAGTCCCGAATCGGTTCCACTTCGACGGTGACCCCGGACAGCTCCTGCCGCAGCTCCTCAATCCGGGTGGCCACCTTGATGTCCACGTTGCGCTTGATGACTATCGGTTCATAGGGCCGTTGCTGATTCTGCTCCAGCAAGCCCTGAATATATTCCACCGTCAACTCCGGATAATCGGCAGTCAGCATTCCGGACAGACTCCTGATGATTTCAGAATAATCGCTGCGTCCCGGTTCGCGAGTCAGCACAATTGAGAACACCTGCTTGTTTCTGGCCAGAACCACCCCGTTGCGATCCAGAATCTCACCCCGGGGAGCCCGGATGGGAATCATCCGAACCCGATTGCTTTCAGAAATATTCTGGAAATCGCTTGCCTGTACCAACTGCAGGGTTACCAGCCGGACAATTAATAGCAAAAAGGCAATCCCGACCAGTACTAATAAAATCCGGAGACGATCTTCGGTTTGCTTAGAGACCATGGGAATCCCCCTGAGTCCAGGCCAATAGCCCCTTCGGGCCCCAGATGCGGAATGTCGGCAGACAGATCAAGAGAGCTGCGATGCTATTGTACACCGCCCCCGCCACGGAAAAAAACAATCCGCCGGATAAACCAAAAAATCTGGTTCCCGCTACATAGCCCATTATCATTATCACCGCCGCCTGCAGCAGGGACGCAAAAAACACCACCATCGGCGGGGTGCCGAGGTTCTCCTTGAAAACCTTGTCTTCCAGAAATCCTACCGCCACCGCTACTGTCACCAGACTTAAAAAATGCATGCCTACCATCCGCCCCAACCATAAATCAACCAGCAGCCCAGCGCCCCCGGCCAAAACCACTCCGCTACGACCTCCACCGGCCAGAGCGAAAAGTGTAATCAACACCAAAATGAAGTCCGGCCGGATATAAATCCGCAGCGGTTCGGTCAGGGTGGTCTGAATCAGCATCGTCCCTCCCAGCAGCAACAGCGGAACCAGATACTTTCGGATCATCTCAGGATCTCCCCGGATCTTGAATAATCATAACTTCCTGCAAACGATGAAAATCGACCGCCGGCGCCACCAGCGAAGCCTGCTGAAGGGTGTTCAGCTCCTCTTCATCAGTCGTTACCCGCTGCACCGCTCCGATCTTGATTCCCGCCGGAAAGACCGATCCCAGCCCGGAAGTGACCACGGCATCACCTTCCCGGATGGTCGCATCATAGGGAATCAGGCGCAGCCGTAGCATACCGGTCCGATCGCCGATTCCTTCCACCACCCCCGGCACTTCCTGCCCGCTTACCTGCACTACTGCTCCCGCCGCGCCTTCCGGGTCGGTCAGCAAAAGCACCTCTGCACTCTCCGAACTGACCTCGATCACTTTGCCCACCAATCCGTCCGGATTGATGACTACCATGTTTTTTTGGACGCCGGCATTTTGACCGCGATCAACCGTGACCGTCCGAAACCAATTGGAAGGATGACGGCCAATCACGCGGGCTATGATCAGCGTGTATTTGGGATTGCTCTGCCGATAACCAAGAATCCGCTGCAAACGCTCAATTTCGGTCTGATTTCCGGCGGTCTGGGCTTTCTCCCATTCCAGCTCGGTCACCCGCCGCTCCAACTCCAGCACCTGCTCCGGCAAGGCGAGCCCCGACAACCGGGCAATGCCGGCCTGGACTCCTTGTTTTACCACCGCCAGACCGCTCTGGCCGGGCGTAAACAGTTCATGCACCCAAATGGTCAGGCTGCCGGCAACCGGCCGTTCCACCACGGTATAGCGAATCAGCGCAACCAAACAAAGCAGTGCCAAGACTATCAGCACCGCTTTCCGGTTAAATTGTCGAGGCACAGGCATAGTTTCTCCTTAATGCAGTTTGCGCGGTGAAATCAACACCTGCTTCAGGACTTCAATGTTTTCCAACACTTTGCCGGTTCCCAGTGCCACCGCCGACAGCGGATCGTCCGCCAAATACACCGGCATGCCGGTCTCTTTGCTGACCAGCCGATCCAAACCCCGCAGCAGCGCCCCGCCGCCGGCTAGTATTATGCCATGATCCATAATGTCCGAGGCCAATTCCGGCGGGGTTTTCTCCAGACACATTTTAATCCCCTCCAGAATCTGGTTGACCGGCTCGCTCAACGCCCGCTGAATTTCCTCAGCTGTCACGTGCACCGTTATCGGCAGCCCGGTCACTAAGTCCCGGCCTTTGACGTCGATCCGGGAACTCGCCCCTTCTCCGTACGCGGAGCCGATACCGATTTTTATTATCTCCGCGGTTCTTTCCCCGATCAGGAGGTTATAATACTTTTTCATATGCTGAATAATTGCATCGTCCATTTCGTCTCCGGCCACCCGAATTGACTGGCAGTTGACAATGCCGCCCAGTGAGATGACCGCAACCTCCGAAGTGCCGCCGCCAATATCGACAATCATGTTGCCGGTCGGCTCATGGACCGGCAATCCGGCTCCGATCGCCGCCGCCATCGGTTCCTCAATTAAATAGGCTTCTTTGGCCCCGGCCTGTAGTGCCGCCTCTCTGACCGCCCGCTCTTCTACTGCAGTCACCCCGGAAGGCACACATACGATAACCCGGGGCTTGATCAAAAAGGATCGGCCCTTCATCGCCTTGCTGATGAAATGGCGAAGCATCGCCTGCGTAACATCAAAATCAGCGATCACGCCATCCTTCATCGGCCGAATGGCCACTATGTTACCCGGGGTTCGACCCAACATTTCCTTGGCATCCTCGCCCACCGCCAGCACCTGTTTGCGGTCCTGTTGCATAGCGACCACCGAAGGCTCCCGCAGCACAATGCCTTTGCCTCGAACATGCACCAGAGTATTCGCCGTCCCCAGATCAATTCCCAAATCTCTAGCGAGCCTCATCTTTAACTCCCTCCTGCCGTTGGGCAGTTACATGAATCCTTGCTCTTTCAGGCTGATATATCTTCCGTCGCCGATTATGATGTGATCCAGTATCTCAATGTCCATAATCCTTGCCGCATCCAGCAGCCGCCGGGTAACTCCCAAATCCTCTTGGCTGGGAGCGGGGTCTCCGCTGGGATGATTATGAACCAGCAGAATTGCCGCCGAGCTGTGACGAATCGCCGTCTTGAACACCTCCCGGGGATGAACCAAGGATGCGTTCAAACTGCCTTGGGAAATCAGCTCATTGGCGATTACCCGGTTTTTGGTGTTCAGACATAAAATACGAAATACTTCCCGGTCGAGTCTCCTCATCTCTTCCATGACCAGCGCGCTGGCGTCTTCCGGCGAACCAATGGCCGGCCGCATTTCCGGGCCGGCAGCCGCAATCCGTCTGCCCAGCTCGATTGCCGCCAGCAGCTGCACCGCTTTGGCCAGGCCGACTCCGCGAAATTCAACCAGGTCCTGGAGAGTGGCGGCTGCCAAGCGATTCAAGCCTCCCAGTTGGGTAAGCATCTGCGACGCCAGTTCCAATGCAGTCGCTTGCAGCGACCCGGTGCGCAAAACGATTGCCACCAGTTCCTGATCCGAAAGCACCTGCGCTCCCCGCTCCGCCAAGCGCTCCCGGGGGCGGCTGGCTTCGGGCATTTGCTTGATCGTATAGCGAAAAGTATTACTCTGCTCAGCCATTGCTGCCGGCCGCTTTCCACCAATCCGGAACCGGGTGGCCGAGCACTCGGAGCATGCTTCCGACCCGATGCAACGGAAGCCCCACCACATTAAAGTAACATCCCTCAATTTTTTTTACAAACACCGCACCCCACCCCTGAATGCCGTACGCTCCTGCCTTGTCCAGCGGCTCCCCGCTGGCAAGATAGCTTTCAATTTCCTCCGGCTCCAGTTCCCGAAACCAGACGGTCGTGGTTTCGAGCGCTTGACAGCTTCTGCCCGCAGGCAAATCCAGCAGGGCAACCGCAGTTGTCACCTGATGGCAGCACCCCGACAGCCGACACAGCATCTCCCGGGCTTCTTCGCTCGAAGCCGGTTTTCCCATGATCCTTTCGTCGCACAGCACCACCGTATCCGCCGCCAGGATCAGACAATCGCGTTTTTCCGCTGCCGCCCAAGCTTTTCGCATGGCCAACTCCAGCAACTGTTCCGGCAGCGGACGCAAAGCATCTAAGGTTTCATCGACCTCCGCCTTCTTCACAGCAAACTCGAGCCCGATCTGGCGGAGCAGATCAGCCCGCCGGGGAGAAGCCGAAGCCAAGATCAGCGGTTTCATATTCGCTCCTACAATTGTCGATAGGCAAGCAAGCCCAGCCCCATCCCCAGCAGGGAAAGCAGGCTGAACCGGAGAGTAAAACCAAGCGTCAGGGTAAAGACCTGCAAGTCCAGAGTGGTCGTCGGCAAGCCAACCGACTGGCTTTGATAGATGATGGGGATGCCCGGGTAATAGTGTCCGAGCAGTGCGCCGATCCAGCCCCCCAGGATACTTCCTCCCACCAGCAGGATAAGCAGGATCCAGGGACCCTGTCGTGAATTGCCTCTCACCACGTTCCTCCTCGATAGAAAAAAAACAACCTTCCGCTGGAAGGCTTTGCCTCAGGCAGAACCAAATCTCCGGCTATTATTTCCGCGAACCCAGGTAGAAGCTGAGAATCTCCAGGTTGACCGACAGATCGACATTACGAACGACAATGTCATCGGAAAGATTGAGGGATCGGGGAGAAAAGTTGAGGATTCCCCTGATACCGGCGGCAACCATGGCTTCCGCAACATTCTGAGCAACTTCGGCGGGGACGGTGATGATTCCGATCTCCGCTTTATGTTGGGCTACTACTGATCCCAGGTTCTCAAACGGCTCTATATATAGATCTTCCAATTTTTGACCGATTTTGTGCTGATCGCTGTCCAGCACCCCCACGATCTTAAATCCCCGCTGGGCAAAACCGGCATACATCGCCAGGGCCGAACCAAGCTTTCCCGCTCCGACGATGACAGCCTGCCACTGCCGGGTCAGGCCCAGAATTTTCATCAAATGGCCGTATAATTCGATCACATTATAGCCGACACCCCGAGTTCCGAAATCACCGAAATACGCCAGATCTTTTCTCACCTGAGCGGAACTGACCCCTACTCCTCGGGCGATCTCTTCAGAAGAAATGGTCGAGGTTCCCTTGCGCCTCACCTGTTCCAGATAGCGGGAATAGACCGAGAGTCTGATAACCGTGGCTTCTGGTATTTTTAGAACCTTCATTCCTTCTCCTCCTTTGCCGCTTGGTGAGCTTGTCCATCATTATAGCACGTTCCCTGATCATCTTCTCAGCGTATAAAAAGGTGGATAAACTGATACAGGAAAGCTGATACCAAGCCGCTCAACGGAATCGTCAGCACCCAGGCAGTGACGATTGTTCTAGCCGTTCCCCAGCGAACCGCCTTTACCCGCTTGGCTGTGCCTACTCCCATTATCGAAGAGGAGACCACGTGGGTGGTACTGACCGGCAGACCCAGATAGCTGGCAGTCAAAATGACCAGTGAAGAATTGAAATCCGCCGCAAAACCATTGATCGGCTCCAGCTTGAAAATTTTACCGCCCATGGTTTTAATGATCCGCCAGCCCCCAACTGCTGTCCCCGCCGCCATGGCGGTAGCGCAGGCTGCGATCACCCAAAAGGGAACATGGAAATCGGAAATGAACCCGGCTCCAACCAAAGCCATGGCGATGATGCCCATGGATTTCTGGGCATCGTTGGATCCGTGGGAAAAAGCCATCATGCTGGCGGACAAGACCTGAAAATGGCGGAAATATTCATTCACCCGCACCGGGGAGAATCCCTTGCAGACAAAAAAAAGAACCGTCATCGCCAGATAGCCGGTGGCAAAGGCCACCACCGGGAAAAAGAGCAGACTGACAATGATTTTCTCTAATCCAGCCCAGTTGAGGGCAGCGGCACCATGCGCAGCGATGACAGCTCCCATGGTTCCGCCGATTAGAGCATGCGAGGAACTGCTGGGTATTCCGGAGGCCCACGTGATGATGTTCCAGGCAATCGCTCCCAACAGGGCCAGGATCACCATCTCGGTGCTCATCAGGCTGGGGGAGACGATGCCCTTGCCAATGGTTGCCGCTACCGCGGTCCCACTCAAAGCTCCGACAAAATTCAACACTGCCGCCAGCGTAACTGCTCTTCGGGGGCTGAGCGCCTTGGTCGAAACCGAAGTAGCGATGGCATTGGCAGTGTCATGAAAGCCGTTGATGTAATCAAAGACCAAAGCAATAACAACAACGAGGATTAGGCCGATCAGGCCGCTAGGCATATTTCAGGGCCACTCCTTTGAGGAGATTTGCTACGTCTTCGCAGTGATCCAGGGCGGTCTCCAAGTGCTCGTAAACTTCTTTCCATTTGATGACTTCAATAGGATTGGTCTCGGTTTCAAACAGCGCCGCAACTGCTTTGCGATATTGTTTGTCGCCTTCATTCTCCTGGTACTTGATGTCCTCGCAGAGGTTGAGAATTTGATTGTAATTACTCTTCAAATCAGCCAATTGATCGATCGCCTTCTGGATCTCCCAAGCCGCCCGGTCAAGAATCTGAACCAAACTGCGGGCGCACGGTTTCGGATGGCCGGTTTTGTACAGCACCATTTTTTCCAGAGTTCCATGCATATGATCGAGAATCCGGTCCAGTTCCCGGGCCAGCATATAAATGTCTTCTCGATCAAAAGGGGTCACAAACGTCCGATTCAGCAAATCGATAATATTCTGCACCACTTCGTCACCATGTTTTTCAACCCGGGTCAGTTCTTCCAGTTGTTTATCCTGTCCCTGGGCATCTTTCATGGCTGCTTCCAGGATTTTCACGCCGGAGACAATTGTTGCCGCGCCTTCCTGGAACAATTCGAAGAACTTATCTTCTTTGGGCCGCAGGCCAAAAACCAATCCAATTCCTCCCCTCCGGGCCGTGATCACCGTCATTATAGCATATTTTTTAATCCGCAAGCTGTTAAGTAGCCTAATCTAAAAGCCGGCTCCGAGCCCATCCCACCAGGTACAGCGAGCCGGTTATGCACAGCAGGGAAGGAGTTGGAGCGGCAGCCGTTAAAGCCAAACCTAATTGGATAGCTGCCGTCGGATCGGAGATCAAACGGCTGTCGTCACAGTATTGGCGGCATATCTCCAGCAGTTGCTGTTGATCGCCGGCTCGGGGATTGGGCGGGGGAGTCACCAGCACAGTTGCCGCCGCCCCGGCGATAATCCGGCCGACCTCCGCCCAGGCTTTGTCCGCCAAAACTCCCAAAACCACAATCAGCCGCTGTTCGGGCCAAAATTCCCGGAGCGTCCGGATCAGGCAAGCCGCTCCCGACGGATTGTGGGCGCCGTCCAGCACCACCGGCGGCTGCCGTCTGACCAGCTCCATCCGACCGGGCCAGACCACGGCCGCCAATCCCTGTCTTATCTGCGCCAACCGGGCTTCGGGACTTCTGTCGACCAGCAGCCGGCTAGCAGCGGCTACGGCCAGGGCCGCGTTTTCGACCTGATGCCGGCCGGTCAGGGCTACCCGGTAATCCACCCAGTCGCCGTTCGGATCCGCCAAGGCGAAGGTTTCCCCACCCCAGAGCAGCGGCCCTCTCCGCTGCCAGCGAATAAGTTCCGCTGCCGGCGGTTGCGGTTCGCATCGCGCTCCTTCCACTCGGCACAGCGGCGCCCCCCGCCGTCGGGCAGCGGCCGCCACCACCTTAAGCGCCGTGCCTTCGGCAGCTGTAATCACCGGAACTCCGGTCTTGACGATTCCGGCCTTGGCCTGAGCGACGCTGCAGAGATCCGGCCCCAGCTGATCAGTGTGATCGAGGCTGATCGAAGTGATGATCACCATTTCCGGCTGAACCACATTGGTGGCATCAAGTTCCCCTCCCAGACCGGTTTCCAGTACCACCCAATCCAGATCCAGCCGGGCGAACAACCAGAAGGCCAGGACGGTGGAAGCCTCGAATTCCGTCGGGGGAGAGCCGGCAGCATTCAAATCGGCAATGGCTGGGGTGATCGCTGTTATCCCCTGTTCCAGCCAATCATCACTGATTTCCTCCCCATTGATCCGGAAACGCTCGTTGTAGTGCTGAAGATGAGGGGAGCTGTAGAGTCCGACCCGGCTGCCGGCTGCCGCCAAAATCGAGCTCAGAATGGCGGCGGTGGAGCCCTTGCCGTTGGTTCCGGCGATATGAATAAAGCGCAGATACTTTTCCGGCCGACCTAAAGCGGAAAGGAGCCTTTCCACCCGGGAAAGGCCCAAATTTATTCCATATTTTTCTAATTCCTGAAAGCGGGAATGGTCGTTCATCCCGCCAAAGCATCCATCCGGCTGCGCAAAGCCTCCCGTTTGCCGATCAACTCCTGGCGTTTGCGCTCTTCCTGCTCCACCACCGACAGCGGCGCTTTGGCCAGAAAAGCGGCATTGCCGAGTTTTCCTTCCGTTCGCTTCAGATCGGCCTCCACCGCGGCAATTTCCTTTTCCAGCCGCTTGATTTCGCGATCCACATCCAGTAATCCAGCCAGGGGCAGATACACTTCCACGCTGCCCACCACAGCCGTCAGCGCTTGTCGGGGCCGCTCCTGCTCGGAGCCCCACACCTCCTGGCGCTCAACTCCAGCCAGGGTGCGGAAGAATTGTTCATGCCGCTGCAGGGTAGCTGCGACTGTGGACTCATCGGTAAAAAAGAGAATCGGGGCCGCCTTGCCGGGTGGAAGCTTGATCTCCGCCCGCAGGTTGCGCACCGCCCGAGTCAGTTCCATCAACAAATTCATAGTCGATTCCGTTTCCGGCTGTTCCAGCCGGCGCTGCCAAACCGGCCATTGGGAGACCATCAGTGATTCCTGCCGGCCGGGCAGTTTATGATAGACTTCTTCCGTGATGAAAGGCATGAAAGGATGGAGCAGTTTCAGAATTTTGGCCAGCACGATATGGAGCACAGTTTGCACCGCCCGCCGCCGTTCCGGATCCTTTCCGTACAGCGCCGGTTTGGCCAGTTCGATGTACCAGTCGCAAAACTCATTCCAGATAAACTCATAGAGTTCCCTGGCCGCTTCACCAATATCATAGGTTTCCAAGCGGCCGGTAATGATGCGGACCATGGTATTGGTCCGGCTGAGAATCCAGCGATCCGCCAGCTCCAAAGACTCTCGCTCGATTACTGCCGTTTCTTCCTCTTCATCCGGAGTGAAATCTGCCAGATTGAGCAGCACGAAGCGGGCGGCATTCCAAATTTTATTGGCGAAATTCCGGGTCTGATCGAGCTTTTCCAGCTGAAAACGAACATCATTGCCAGGAGTGGTGCCAGTGATCAGCATAAACCGCAGCGTATCCGCCCCATACCGCTCGATGACCTCGATCGGATCGACTCCGTTGCCCAGCGATTTGCTCATTTTCCTTCCCTGGGCATCCAGAATCAGGCCATGAATCAATACTTCCCGGAAGGGAACTTCTTCCATGAACGCCAGTCCGCTGAAAATCATCCGAGCCACCCAGAAAAAGATAATGTCCCTGCCGGTTACCAACACCGAAGTGGGATAGAAATAGTTCAATTCCTCTGTTGACCGAGGCCAGCCCAATGTCGAGAACGGCCACAGCGCCGAGCTGAACCAAGTGTCCAGCACATCCGGATCCTGCACCGGTCTAGATTCCGGGCAGTTGGGGCAGCTGGTCGGCTCTTCCCGCTGACAAATCACTTCCCCGCAGCTTTCGCAGTACCAAACCGGAATCCGATGCCCCCACCAAAGCTGCCGGGAAATGCACCAGTCCCGGATATTCTCCAGCCAGTTGAGATAAACACGGGTAAATCGCTCCGGTACAAAACGAATCCGCCCTTCCTCCACCGCGGCAATGGCCGGATCCGCCAGCGGCTGCATTTTGACAAACCATTGTTTGGAAAGCAATGGTTCGATTACCGTTTCACAGCGGTAACATTGGCCGACCACGTGCTGATGCTCCTGCACCTGGAGCAGCAGTCCCTGTTCCGCTAAATCGGCCAGAATCCGGCGGCGGGCTTCGTAACGGTCGAGCCCCTCATATTGGCCGGCCTGCTCGGTCATCCGGGCATCCAAACCGATCACCACCACCTGTTCCAGCTGATGGCGCTGGCCGATTTCGAAATCGAGCGGATCGTGTGCGGGCGTCACTTTAACCGCTCCGGTGCCAAATTCTTTCTCCACCCCGGGATCCGCGACCACCGGGATTTCTCGGTTCATCAGCGGCAGCCGGACAGTCTTGCCGACCAAGTGCCGGTACCGCTGATCATCCGGATGAACCGCCACCCCGGTGTCCCCCAACATGGTTTCCGGCCGGGTTGTAGCCACAACCACGAAATCGTCGCTGTCAGCGACCGGATACTTAATGTGCCAAAGCTTGCCTTCCCGGTCGACGTGTTCGACTTCGATATCGGAAATCGTTGTCCGGCATTTACTGCACCAGTTGATTATGCGATTGCCGCGATAGATCAGTCCCCGCTCATAGAGGCGGACAAAAACTTCCTGGACTGCCTCCGAACAGCCTTCATCCATCGTGAAGCGCTCCCGGGACCAATCGCAGGAACTGCCAAGCAGCCGCAGCTGATTGGTGATCTGATTGCCGTATTTCTCCTTCCAGGCCCAGACCCGCTCCAGGAATTTCTCTCGGCCCAGATCGAAGCGGCTTAATCCTTCCGCCGCCAATTGCTCTTCGACCCGAGCTTGAGTGGCGATTCCGGCATGATCGGTGCCCGGCAGCCAGAGAGCGGCAAAACCCTGCATCCTCCGCCAACGGGTCAAAATATCCTGCAGGGTATTGTCGAGCGCATGCCCCATGTGCAGGGAACCAGTCACATTGGGCGGCGGCATGACAATACAAAAGGGCGGCCGGTTGGGATTGACCTCTGCCCGGAACAGGTTGTGTTCGGTCCAGTAGCGGTACCAGGTCGATTCCACTCGTTCCGGCTGATATGTAGTTTCGAGCGTATTGTTTTCTGCAGGGTGATTCACAATTTGCTCCTTCCCCGTATTCAGCACACGTACAAGAATATGCGAAAAGCCCCTTTCGGCTAAAGGAGCTTTCCCGTTTCGCTAACTTGAATTGTAATGAGCGGCACCCGGATTGTCAATTCGCGGTGTCGGAGCAGCATCCAACATCTCAGCGATGGCTGCCTGCAACTCGGTTATCCCCTGACCGGTCTTGGAGGAAATCGGCAGCATTGACTGCGGCGGCACTCCCAGGCAACCAGCGATTTCCGCCAGGTGCTGGCCTTGCCGCCCGCGGCTGATCTTATCCGCCTTGGTGGCTACCAGCAGCAGCGGCCGCTGCCACCATTGCAGCCACTGGAAGAATTGGATGTCCTCTTTGGAAGGCAAATGGCGAAGATCAACCGCCATGACAATCCCCCGCAGGCTCTGGCGCTGGCCCAGGTAATCGGCTAGCAGTTGCTGCCAGCGCTGCCGCTCGGTGCGGGCAACCCGAGCGTAGCCGTAACCGGGTAAATCGACCAAATACCAGCTGGCGTTGATCAAATAAAAATTCAGGAGCCGGGTTTTGCCTGGAGTTCCGCTGGTCCGGGCCAGCTGCCGCCGGGCCAGCAGCTTGTTGATCAGGGATGATTTGCCGACATTGGAGCGGCCGATCACTGCCAGTTCAGGGAGGCCGCTGTCAGGAAACTGGCTCTTGCCGGCGGCGCTGATCTCCAGTTCCGCAGTTTTGATCTTCATGCCCCTCCACAACCTTCGGTAGATTGATGGATCGTATCCTCGTTCAGGGGAGAGATCAGTTCCGGCACCGGCATCTCCGGCTCCGGCGCTGCCGCCGTCCCTTCCGCCAGCAACGCCGTATCCAGCACCTGGTCCATATGCTCAACCAACACAAATTCCATTTTGCGCCGAACCTGGTTAGGAATCTCCTCCAGGTCTTTGCGGTTTTCGGCGGGGAGAATGACCATATTGATTCCGGCTCGATGAGCAGCCAGTACTTTTTCTTTGATTCCCCCCACCGGCAGCACCCGACCGCGAAGGGTGATCTCTCCGGTCATGGCTACATCATGCCGGATCGGCCGTCCGCTCAGAGCGGATGCCAGCGCCGTCGCAATGGTAATGCCGGCGGAAGGCCCGTCCTTGGGAATCGCTCCTTCCGGAACGTGGATATGGACATCCAGCTTCTCATAGAAAGTCTCGTCAATGCCCAGCGCCGCAGCCCGGGAGCGGACATAACTGAAACCGGCCTGAGCCGACTCACGCATTACCTCACCGAGCTTCCCGGTCAGCAACAGGCTGCCTTTGCCTTTAAGCAGCACCACTTCCACCGCCAGCACATCGCCACCGGTATCCGTCCAGGCAAGCCCGGTGGCAACCCCGATCTGATGCCGGGTCTCTGCCATCCCATATCGGTAGCGGGGGACTCCGAGCAAACTTTCCAGGTTCTGAATGCTGACTCTGACCTGCTTATCCAAATCTCGGGCGATTTCTTTGGCTGCTTTGCGGCAGACGCCGGCAATTTCCCGTTCCAGGTTCCGAACCCCCGCTTCCCGGGTGTATTCCCGGATAATTCGGCAAAGCGCGTTCTCCGAAATCTGCAGCTGGGAAGCAGTCAGACCGTGGTCGACTAATTGTTTGGGAATCAAATAATTGATTGCAATCTGCAGTTTTTCCTCTTCGGTATAACCGCTTAAAAAGATTATTTCCATCCGGTCCAACAATGCCCGGGGGATGCTGTGGGTAGTGTTGGCTGTGGTAATGAACAGTACCCGGGATAAGTCGAACGGGGCTTCAATATAGTGATCGCTGAACGCGTTGTTTTGCTCAGGATCGAGCACTTCGAGCAAAGCTGCCGACGGATCCCCGCGAAAATCCATGCTCATTTTGTCGATTTCATCCAGCAAAAACACCGGGTTTCGAGTCCCCGCCTGCTTCATTCCCTGCATAATCCGACCCGGCAAAGCACCGACGTAGGTCCGGCGATGGCCGCGAATCTCGGCTTCATCCCGAACCCCGCCGAGCGAGATTCGCACGAAATTTCGTTCCAAGGCCCGGGCGATCGATTTCGCCAGCGACGTTTTCCCCACTCCCGGAGGCCCGACAAAGCACAGGATCGGACCCTTCATCCGCTGGGCCAATTTGCGGATGGCCAAATATTCTAAAATCCGCTCTTTCGGTTTCTTCAGTGCATAATGGTCTTCGTCCAGAATCTTTTCGGCCAGATCGATATCGATCCGGTCCACCGTTTCCTTTTTCCAAGGAAGCGCCACCAGCCAATCGATGTAGGTTCTGACCACCACCGCTTCCGCGACCATGGCCGGCATTTTTTCCAGCCGCTCCACTTCTTTCAGCGCTTTTTCTTCCAGGTCTTTGGGCAGTTCCGCCTTGGCGATCCGCTCCCGCAGCTCCTCGGCTTCGCTAACCCGCTCGTCTTTTTCGCCCAGCTCCTTCTGAATCGCTTTCATCTGCTCCCGCAGATAGTATTCTTTTTGGGTTTTTTCCATCTGTTTGCGGACCCGGACGTTGATTTTCCGCTCCAGCTCCAGGATCTCCATCTCCCGGGAAAGAATATCGCATAACAATTCCAGTCGAGCGCTGATGCTCACCGCTTCCAGAATCGACTGTTTATCGGACAGCTTCAAGCTCAAATGGGAAGCGATGATATCCGCCAGCCGGCCCGGGTCTTCCAGCGTCACCACCGAAACCACCGTCTCGGGCGGGATTTTTTTACTGCTTTTGACATATTGTTCGAATTGATTGGCCAGGGTCCGCATCAGCGCCTCGATTTCCGGGCTCTTTTCCGGATTCTCCTCGTACTGTTCGACCCAGACCTTAAGGTATGGTTCCCGCTCCAGATAGCGAACGATCCGCCCCCGGGACAATCCTTCCACCAGAACCCGAAACGTTCCGCCCGGCAGTTTCAGCAACTGTTTGATTTCAGCAACGGTCCCCACCTGATGGATGTCGCCTTCTTCCGGTTCATCGGTTTGCGCCTCTTTTTGGGTAGCGAGAAAGATCTCGCGGTTTCCCACCATAGCTTCTTCAATCGCCCGCACCGACTTGTCCCGTCCAACGTCGAGGTGAATCACCATATAAGGAAAGACCAGGACCCCCCGCAGCGGCAGCAGCGGCAAATCCCGCTCCAAACTCGTAATATCGTTCATCGCCGGCATATTGTTCCACCTCCCCGGCAAGTTCCAATCGACAACAGACGCGAGCCCGCTGCGAGCCCGCGTCCTCCAGTTCTTAAACAGATTCGGCGCCAGCTTCGGTTCAGGCGCTCTCTTCCTTCTTCTTTTTGCGATCAACCGTAATAAGAAGCGGATCGTCTTTGCGTTGAATAACGTCGCGGGTGATGACACACTTGATCACATCGCCGCGAGATGGAATCTCGTACATCACGTTCAGCATGATGTCCTCTAAAATCGCCCGCAAACCCCGCGCCCCGGTGTTACGCTTGATCGCTTCATTGGCAATGCAATGGAATGCATCGTCGGTGAATTCCAGCGTAACTCCGTCCAGCTCGAAGAATTTTTGATACTGTTTCACGAGCGCATTCCGCGGCTCGGTCAGAATTCGAATCAGAGCCGTTTCGTCCAGCGCGTCGAGGGTGACGATGATCGGCAGCCGGCCGACAAACTCGGGAATCAGTCCGAACTTGAGCAGATCGATGGGCATGATCTTTTCCAGGATTTCACCGATTTTCTTTTCACCCTTGACCTGGACTTCCGCCCCAAAGCCCATCGCTTTTTGTCCGATTCGGTTTTGGATAATCTTGTCGATGCCGTCGAACGCACCGCCGCAAATGAACAGGATATTGGTGGTATCCAGCTGGATGAACTCCTGATGCGGGTGCTTCCGGCCGCCTTGGGGCGGCACACTGGCCACGGTCCCTTCCAGGATCTTGAGCAGAGCCTGCTGCACACCTTCACCCGATACATCCCGGGTTATGGAGGGATTTTCCGATTTTCGGGCGATCTTGTCGATTTCATCGATATAGACAATGCCCTTTTCCGCTTTTTCCACATCGTAGTCGGCCGCTTGAATCAGCTTGAGCAGAATGTTCTCGACATCTTCGCCGACATAGCCAGCCTCGGTCAGCGAGGTGGCGTCGGCAATAGCGAACGGCACATTGAGAATTTTGGCCAGGGTCTGGGCCAGCAGGGTTTTGCCGCTGCCAGTCGGGCCCAGTATCACAATATTACTCTTTTGCAGTTCCACGTCATCAATTTTCATGCCCAGGTTGATCCGTTTGTAGTGGTTGTAAACCGCCACCGACAGCGCCCGTTTAGCTTTTTCCTGGCCGATTACATACTGGTCAAGAATGTCCTTGATTTCCCTTGGCTTGGGGATATCTCCCAGGTCAAGCCCTGCGTCTTCGTTTAATTCTTCTTCAATAATTTCGTTACAGAGCTCAATGCATTCATCGCAAATGTAAACCCCTGGCCCAGCCACCAGTTTCTTTACCTGGTCCTGCAGCTTGCCGCAAAACGAGCATTTCAGCTGGCTCTTTTCATCCCCGAACTTATACATGGGTAATCACCTCTTGCCTACCCTTTCCTAGGGGTACCGGCCTTTACCAGTATTTCGTCTATTATACCATAGCGAATCGCTTCTTCCGCGCTCATGAAATAATCCCGCTCTGTGTCCTGTTGGATTCGTTCCAGCGGCTGACCAGTCCGCTCCGCCAGGATTTGATTAAGCTTTTCTCGCATCCGCAAAATGCGCTTCGCCTGGATTTCAATGTCGGTCGCCTGCCCCTGCATCCCGCCGCTGGGCTGGTGAATCATAATCTCGCTGTTGGGTAGAGCAAACCGCTTGCCTTTGGTTCCCGCCGCCAGCAGAAATGCCCCCATGCTGGCCGCCAAGCCGACACAGATTGTCACCACATCCGAGCGGGTGTACTGCATGGTGTCAAAGATCGCCATCCCGGCGGTGATCGATCCGCCCGGGGAGTTGACATAAATGTGAATATCCTTGCCGGGGTCCTCCGCGTCCAAGAACAACAGCTGAGCGATAACCAGGTTGGCAACATGATCGTCAATCGGGCTGCCCAGGAAAATAATGCGGTCTTTCAGTAAGCGGGAATAAATATCGTAAGCCCGCTCTCCCCGGCTGGTCTGTTCGACCACCATCGGCACCAAATATGACATTGCATTCACCATCCTTCGCGTATTCCCTATTCGGCAGCAGTCAGTTTGGCTTCCGCCAATAAGAAGTCGAGTGTTTTCTCCCGCAGCAAATCCTCATAAATCAAGTCTTCAATATTCTCTACGTTTTCCTGCACCCGTTCCTTATCCAAACGATACATTTCAGCTAACTGACCCACCTGCGTTTTGATCTCGTCTTCACTGACGGCAATCCCTTCCTGAGCAGCAATCGCTTCCAGCAGCAGCGCCTTCTGGGCCCATTTTTCCGCTTGGGGCCGGATATCGGTCAGCACATCTTCGGCCTTCTTGCCGGTAACCTCGAGATACCGTTCCAAGGAAATCCCCTGATATCCGATCGCGTTAATAAACTGATTGAGCATTTCCTTGGTCTTGGCTTTCACCATCGGTTCCGGTGCTTCCACCTCGGTCAGCGCCAGCAACCGATCTTCAATTTGATGCTGCAATGCTTTCTTTTGCTCGGCGTCCTTTTGCTCCTGCAAGCGCATAGCAATGTTCGCCTTCAGCTCGTCGAGAGTCTCGAAGTCACTGACATCCTTGGCGAATTCATCATCCAGCGGATCGAACTCCTTGCGTTTAATGGTCTTGACCAAGACGTCGAAACGAGCGTCTTTCCCGGCCAGTTCCGCAACCTGATACTCAGCGGGAAACGGTACCAGTACCTGCCGGGCCTCATTCGGCCGCGACCCGATCAACTGCTCCTCAAAACCGGGAATCAGGGTGTTGGAACCCAGCTCCAGAGAATAGTCCTCGGAGGATCCGCCGTCAAATGGCTGATCGTCCAGATAGCCGGTGAAATCCAGAGTCAGCATATCCCCAGCCTGCGCCGCGTCTTCGACTTCCACCAGCCGGGCCATGCGCTGCCGCTGCTGTTCCAGTATTTCATCCACTTCCTCCGGCTTGACTTCGACCGGCTCCGGCTGTTCGATTTCCAATCCTTTATATGAAGGCAGTTCGATCTTGGGCTTGACGTGGATCGTCGCTTTATAAATCAAGGGCTTGTCGCGTTCGATCTGCACGAGCTCAAATTTCGGCTGTTCCA
>Ga0302252_1000680_pt1 | contig 26407 bp, 16 predicted proteins | sample AAG_RA_Leu_MG_FD_193511 | JGI IMG/M metagenome (GOLD analysis project Ga0302252, IMG submission 193511) | Enriched activated sludge microbial communities from anaerobic digester in WTTP, New Holstein, Wisconsin, United States - AAG_RA_Leu | ecosystem: Engineered > Bioreactor > Anaerobic >... | reverse complement strand
TGAAGCAAAGTGAGCGTATCAATAGAATAGCATGGTCCCTCCCGGTCGATTTCTATCGATGAGGCTTCAAAATAAGGATGTTCTCGAATCGCCAACTCCACCATTTTCATTCGGTACTCGGAATCAATGGGATATTCCTGTTTAGGATATGACGGATTTCCATTAGGAATAAAAACTACCCTCTCCAAATCAAATTCATCTCTGGCATACTCTGCCAATACAAGATGCCCCATGTGGATCGGATTAAAGGACCCTCCCATCCAGCCTATTCTTTTCTTACCATGGTTTATTACACCCATTGGAATCTTTTTTCTCCGATTAATACTATATCACCAGCCATTACGCCATGGGAAGCCAATATTTTATCGACATGCATACGTTTGAACATCCGGTGAATATAACGGATACTGCCAGGATAGCTAAGGTCTGTAGCCTCCACTATCCGCTCTATCTTTTCACATGTCAGACGGTAGGTGTTTGTATCTATTTTATCGACTAAAAATGCCGTTTCCGGCAAAGAGTAGTACTCAATATAAGATGGCTCAACGGGAATCATCGGTAGCTTCTGTAATTGTTGGTATAGGTATTCCAGCAATGGTGTCAGCCCGATTTTTTCCTTTCCGGAAATAATAAAATAGGGCATCGCTAATGGCCTTATCATGTCAGGTATTCTTTCAATAAATGATTCATTCACTGCGTCTCTTTTGTTGCATACGATGACAGAAGGTCTTTGAAAAAGATCGTCATTGAAAGCTTTTACCTCGTTAAACAGAGTCTGGATTTCAGAAGAAAGAGTCTTTTCTTCTTCGTGTTGGATGTCAATGATATACAATAAAACACGACAACGTTCGATGTGACGAAGAAAAGTAAATCCCAATCCTTTTCCCTCATGAGCGCCTTCCAATAATCCGGGAATGTCAGCAACGGTAAACCGTTTACCAGGTGAAACCTCTACCACACCTATATTTGGCACCAGCGTGGTAAAAGGATAGTCAGCAATTTTCGGCTTTGCATTGGTGGTTTGTGCCAGCAAGGTGGATTTCCCGGCATTGGGAAAACCAACCAATCCTATATCAGCAATGATTTTCAATTCAAGAAAAAGCTTTTTTTGCTCTCCGGAAGCTCCTGATTCAGCTATTCTTGGTGCTTGTTCCAAGGAATTGGAGAAAGAAGCGTTTCCTTTTCCGCCCATGCCCCCTTTGGCAACTAGTGCGGTCTGCCCGGGAGAGGAAAGATCAGCTATAAATCGATATGTTTGATGAACGATTTCTTGCTCGGACGAGGGCACTTGGTCTTGAATCTCATAGATTAAAGTACCTAACGGAACAGAAATGTACAGATCCTCTCCATTCGCTCCGTGTCTATGATTGCCTTCCCCTTTGCCACCAGGATTAGCCTTGAAATGCTTTTGATAGCGAAAATCGGTTAGGGAACTGATACCTTCCCTTGCAATCAGGTATACGTCACCACCTTTGCCTCCATGTCCGCCATCAGGGCCGCCACGGTCAACAAATTTTTCCTTTCTAAAACTGATTACGCCATCACCGCCCTTGCCGGCTTGAATATAAATACTGATCTCATCAATGAACAAGCTTCACTCCTTTTTTGTTTCTATATAAATAACAAACACCCCTTCTCTGAAACCAGAGAAGGGGTGTTTGTACGATTCTGCAAAAAATTATAGGACGGATACTTGTTTTCTTTCTCTGCCAAGACGTTCAAACTTTACTTTGCCTTCAACCAATGAGAATAAAGTATGATCCTTTCCAATCGAGACATTCGTGCCTGGATAGATTTTAGTACCACGCTGTCGCACAATAATACCACCCGCCTTGACTACTTGGCCATCATATACTTTCACGCCTAAATACTGCGGATTCGAATCTCGTCCGTTGGTACCCGTAGTTTTCTTTCTGCCCATATCAGTACTCCTTGCTAAATATCCATATTACAGAAGTAAAATTTTAACAAAAAAACTTTTTTAAGCAACCTGTCTCTTAATAAGTGATCCTTATAGTCTGCGTTTCAGCAATCCACTGTACTTCCGCACCAAAAGCTTCGCTGATAAACCGCAACGGTACGAATGTTCTACCGGATGTAATCTCGGGAGGAACCGTCAAGGTGACCTTTCTTCCATTCACCAACGCAGTAGTATTGCCAATTTCAATCATGATACTGTTTTCGCCAAGGGTAATATTGATCGTACCTTTCCCGATTTTAGGTTGCCAGTCAATCGTCGCGCCGAACGCCTCGCCGATGAAACGCAATGGAACTAAAGTGGAGCCCTTTTTGATATAAGGAGCAGCGTCCATCGCCACTTCTTTACCGGATACAGTCGCTTTTTTGGATCCGATGCGGAGTTCAATCATGATTTTATCGCGTACAACGACTATCTCGAACGGTATTTCGCGATCGCCTCCGTTCGATTTGATCTGAAGATCAAAATGAAACGTGCCATCTTCCATTTTTGAGGTATCGATTTCAACAGTGATCGTCTTTTTACCATTTGCCAATAAGGAGAGTTTTGATGCGGAGAGGGATACACCAGAAGTAGCAGGGCTTATGGAGAGAGAGGCTTCAAGTTTTCCGGACCCGACATTACGGGTGACAAGATCCACTTCTTTTTTCTCTCCCAATTTGATTTCCAAAGCAATTTTCTCTACATCCTGATCGTTATGTTGAACTTGCAGAGAGGGTGGCGCTTCTTCCACCACCACTACTACTTCAAGCGTAATTTTGGTAGATTTGAATTGAAAAACAATGTTATCGGTGTAAGTCCCAACTTTAACCAATTTCTCCGGTACCAACGACAAAGTGATTGGCTGCTCCTGGTTGATCTTCAAAGTAATACTCTCTTTACAATCCAGCAAGACGAAATCAGGTTTTTGTTTGATTTCTACCTCTGTATCATCCTGCCCTTCATTTTTCAACCGGATAGTTTGAGGAAGAGGTAGGTTGCCACCGACCAAGTACTTTCCAAAATCCACTCTGTCCGGATTGACTACTACTTTTGGAGCGATCACTGTCACATGGACTTGAATAGTCTCATTGCCACCATCTGAGGTAACTTTGATCTCTTCGTCATACTCACCGCTCTCAAGTCCTTTTGTATTGCATGTGATCTTAATGGTTTCAGCATTACTTTCAAAATTCCTCTTTGAAAACTGAATCCACTTCGCTTTTGATTGAAGGACAACAGATATCGGCCCCATCTCAGTGTTTTTGATTTCAACTGATTTTGTATCTTTCTGCCCTTCGGGCATAGTTCCAAAATCTAGCGTTTTTGTCGAAACAGATAGATTGGGTTTTGGAAGTATGGTGAATACAACCGGTATGGTCTTGGTATATAAGGTAGTTTTCACATCGATCTGACTGGTGTATTTCCCTGGTTTCAATGTAGTAGGATTGATATAGAACGGGATCTCCATCTGGCTTAACGGTTTCACAGCAATGGTGGTTTCAGAGAATTCTATAAAAGAATCTTTGGGTGTAATGGTCGCTTTTCCGGCTATCTTACCGGCATTAGTCAGTTTGATAGCAGATTTCAGGGATTGGTCGACTTTTACCGTATCATAAACCACTTCATTGGGTATTATCGAAACCAGTTCTTTTGATGTCGACGGTTTTGGATTGTTTAGTAGACTGAACTGTGCATTGGATATGGAATTTTTATGCTCGATAAAAACAGTACAATTCAAGAACTCCTTTGCCCATTCAGGTTTGATGTCGAACTCAACTGTTTCGGAAGCGTTTCCTTTAGTAGTGATCACTTTTCCGTCTCTGGCTAAAAACCGATGAAATTTTTCACCGTTATTACCAGCAAAATAAGTAAAATCCTCTGTCAGTACAATATTTAGCTCGCTTCCTTCAGGTGCGTTTTCATAAGTCGTTGTGATTTTGGCTTTCGAACCCTCAATCTTGCCCTCGATCTGAATATCCACATTTGTGTTCAGCGCTCTATGTCTGTTTAATCTGGATTTGGAATCTGCCACATCGCCGACATAAAAGGACTCTCCGTCCATATAAGAACTTGGAACACCTTCTACGTTATATTTTTTAGATCGGTTAACTGTATAAGGATTTCCAAGCGGGTCCCCCCTCCAATCTACATGCTCTTTGATGTAAATAAACTCCTTACCGAGTGTATCCTCATACCACTTGTCGAGTTTGCGGTTTGCATCCACGCAAGGACCGCACCATTCCGCTGTAAATAACTCGATTAATACCACTTTCTTCGCTTTATCAGCGGCTATCGCGGAGTGGTTAGCAATAGGTATAACAGAGATTAGAAGAAAAAACAGAGAAAACAGTGATAATGCTATTTTTTTCATTTGGTTTCTCCTTCGGTACATTAGCTATATCATGAGAAATTATATCGTAAATCATCCAAAAAACCATCATACGGAACAAGATTTCTCACGAAATTTGTTCCGTATGAGGAAAATTACTTTATAAACTCGTTAATAGCCGGTTCTGCATCGGTAGCAATATCGGAAATACTATTCTTGTATACAATTTTCAGTTGATCGTCTATCAGCATCAGATAAGGTGGTTCACCAAGATATAGCAGATTGGTGATCGCCATTTTGTCATCATAAATCACCGATTCGTTTCGAACATATTCCTTGATAAAGGAAGTCGTCTCCAATTCGTCTCGGTCAGACACAAAGATGACCCGAACACCAGTACCGTCAAATAAATCTCGAACAGAAGCACACGTCTGCTTACAGCTGCCACACCCGACATCTACCGCGATAATGGCAGTTTTTTGTTTTTCTAGATCGCTTAGCTGTATGGTTTTTCCGAGATGATCCACGGTTTGGAAAGTTTTTAAAGTATCGCCCACAGCAGCCAAGGTGATCCCATTTGGAAATAGCTTATCCAGAGCCTCTTTTCCGTTTACTTTTATATAGGAAAGCTTCAAGGCATATAAAAGACCATCTTTAAATGCTCCCGCGTATTTCGTCAACACATTGTCATCCGGTGTAAAGATACCCGAGTTGTTAGCCAATGTTAACAGACTTTGTTCATAAAACTTATTAAAAAAAGAACCCAGATAGTACTCCTGTCCGCCAAGTATAAGCGGATACATGGAACCTATGCTTCGAATCTTCAATTCCGGATCCAAGATCATGGCAACATCAGAAAAATTCCGAACCGGAAACTTGACAACATAGCCATTCAGTCTTTGCAGTCGATTGTCCCATAGATTCCCAAACTCAACAGATTGTGCGGGTGAAGTCTCGTTGTCAATTAATTTGGAAATAGATTGGATATCATAGGAACCCCGTAAGGCAGCAATCTCGATACTTCGTAACGAATTGGCTGGTTTGCTGATCCATAACACGGCAAAGAGCAGACTGGTGAGTATAGGAATGATAACCAGAGGGTTCTTCCAGGGAGAGCTCTTTTTTGTCGGCACTACCTTTGCTATTTCTTTTTTATTCTGGTGGTGTGTTTTTTTGTGTTTCATCGCTATTCCAATTTATTTATGTATTTTTGCCTTCAAGAGAACTCCAAGACGCTTGATAGCCTCTTGTATTTTTTCAGGCGTGGACATAGTAAAATTCAACCGCATGGTGTTTGTACCTTTTCCATCCGGGTAAAATGCAGACCCGACGATATAGGCTACTCCGTTAGCAAGGGCATCTTTAAAAATATCAACGGTATTGATGTAGTCCGGTGCCTGAGCCCATAGGAACATACCACCCTGGGGTGTGTTCACAATAACTTCCGAAGGGAAATGGTCTTTGACTGCCTGGACCATGACCGCACATTTATGAGAGTAGGCTTTCTTGATTGTTTCTACATGGGGCCATAAGTAATCCTTGTTTAAATACTCACATACCGCTACCTGGGTCACAATAGGGGAACAAAGGTCAGTTGCTTGTTTGACAAGGTTGATCTTTGAAATCACCTCGGTAGAAGCCACTACCCAACCCATTCGAATGCCTGGTGCTAGTATTTTCGAGAATGTTCGCATATAAATAACTCTGTTATCGGTATCGAGAGTTTTCAATGCAGGTACTGGCTCGCCCGAATAACGAAGGTCGCCATAAGGGTTATCTTCAATGATGAGAAGATTGTGTTCACTGGCAATTTTTAACAGTTTTTTTCTTCGTTCCAGTGTCATGGTCACGCCTGCCGGATTTTGGAAAGTAGGAATGGTATAGAAAAATTTCGGTTTGATTCCTTTTGCCTCCAAATTCTTCAAGGTCTTTTCCAACTCTTCGATAATCGCACCATCCGCATCCATCGGTACCGTTTCAAACTTCGCACCAAACGTCTGGAAGGATTGTATCGCGCTTAAATAAGAAGGAGCTTCTAGGATAACTGTGTCACCATCTTCAATAAACAATTTGGAAATAAAATCAATCGCTTGTTGAGAACCGGAGGTAATCAGTATGTTTTCTTCTGTCAGGTTGGTAATACCATCATGTTTGGAAAGCTCTGCAAGGGCTTTACGAAGCGGAGTGTACCCAGGTGTTTCACCGTACTGCAAAGAAACAGCGGCGTGTTGGCTTAATGCCGTGTCCATGCATTCTCGGAATTTCTCAACAGGAAACATGGTAGGATCTGGCAATCCACCTCCCAGAGAGATGATTCCCGGCTGATTGCCAAGTTTTAAAAGTTCTCTGATGATGGAGGATTTGACCCGGTTCGCTCTCACCGTAAACAATTGCTCATAATTTAAAATAGCCATAGACATACCTTCCTTATAAAGTTTTTGTCAGTCCATCGGTACAAGTTGGTTGTATTGGGCTTGATGACTTCTAACAACACATTACCTGTCCGATTGACTTGATATTCACCCGATTCAACCAGTATTTTTTTTTGCCATAGCACCTCTTCCTTTGCCAATGTAAATAACTTGATAATAGTTCCCTGCAAGGAATCGTCAGAAGATGTTTTATAAGCATTATACCCAACCAAAATCGTCGTGTTGCCAATAGCCGACCAGACTGGTGTATACCCATACTGCTTTCGTTGAAACAGTATCTGTCCTTTCAAGTCCAATACTTGTGTGGCTTGATCTGTGGATAGCAACCATTTTGATGAATCTTGTGCAAATTGTACGGATTGGAAAGCACTTTCTGATCTTGTTTTCCAGACATGTTCTCCTTTTGGATCAAGAATCATAGCGATATAAGCTGTCTTTCCATAATCAGAAGCAGTATAGGCGATAATAGAGTATCCGGTATCATTGACATCGGCTAACACCGGGAATAAAATACTGTCTTCAATGACCGGGGGGTCCAGATGGTCATTCCAAAGAGTAAACCCGTTACTGGTCTGGAAAAGCTGAATATCTCCGTTTGATTGAATCAGAATCACATACAAACCATTTTCTGTTGTTTCGACTCGGTACCGTTCAAACATTTCTGGCAAGCTAAATTCGTGTAGCGTCATCCCTTTTTTGTCCGTATGAGTGTACAAGCGGTTTAAATTGAATTTTGAGGAAAACAAAAACCCAAGCTGTTGATTACGGTATAGCCAAAAATTTTCAACTGAAAAATCTTTTTTAAATTTCTGCCATATGACTTTTTTCTCGGTAACATGGTAGCAACTGACAACGGAAGTATTGACATAGACTAAACTCTCGTCTAAAGAGAAAAGAATTTTCCTGATTGGATCTTGAAAGGAATGAGTAGCATAAACCGAACCGTCTTGCTGATATATTATCAGAGTGCCATCAGTCTGTCCGAGTGCTACCCAACTCCCTGATGGAGATATCGCATACGCATTTATACTGCCTTCTGTTTGTGCTGACCAAGCTTTTTGAAGTGATCCGATCGGAAGGTGAAACAGGATGTAAACCACTACCGTTATCAACAAACACATCCCGATCAATGTAGGTGCAAAATTCGATTTTAAACCGTCAATAATTCTCATCACTACTAAAAAGTATATCGTACACTTTTCTTTTCGCAAACAATCTGATATATCTTGTTCATTGGTACAATCACCATTTTATTTTTTGAACAGGAGCTGAATATGTGGTTTTTCTTCTTGCAATCCCTGATCATATGCATTATGGTTCTGACGATTATACTCTGGGTAGTATCACTGAAAAAAGTGTCGGTTGTCGGTTTGGCACGAGCAGGAAATATCGTTATCTGCTGTTTGACCGTTTTTCTATACCTTCTTTTCATTAGCTTATTCATAACACACCAATACCAATTTCAAGCGGTATACCAAACCAGCAACAATCAGATGCCATGGCTGCTGTTGATTTCATCTTCATGGGCTGGTCAAGCAGGCTCTCTTTTTTTATGGCTCTGTATGCATTCATTTACTTTATTGATCGCTCTAACCTATAAAAAATACCAATCTTTTATCAGTCTTATTTTATTATTGAACCAAGCTGTCATTCTGTTTCTGGTCATGAAAGCGCAGCCATTCGAAAAAACACCCGTCGCCTTTCGTGATGGAATCGGTTTGAATCCTGTTTTAAGCCATATCAATATGTCCATTCATCCCCCTTTTGCGTTCGTCGGATACGCTCTTATCTCTCTTCTATTTGCTTTTACGATTGCCCATCTTTTGCGACCGATTGATCTAGAATGGCTTGTAAAAATCAAGAAATGGGTATATGGCGCTTTCTTTTGTCTTACTTGTACTATCATACTGGGATCAGTTTGGGCTTATTCTGTTCTTGGTTGGGGAGGATTGTGGGCTTTTGACGCTATCGAAAATGCTTCATTAGTCACTTGGATCCTTTTGATGATGTTAATTCACCATATCAATTGGTTTCAGAAGCAAAAAAAAGCACCTCACTTCTCTCTGTTGCTGATAATTTTAACCTTTGCATCCGTATACCATATGGTGATGCTGCTACGCTCTGGCTTGATGGAAAAACTGACTCAACATGCCTACCTGGGTGATAAACTATTTACCGTTTTAATTATGATCGACATCGTGTACTTTCTATTGCCTTTTTTACTTTATTGCTTTCGATACAACGCCATAGAGACTGACAAAGAAAAAACCTATTTTACCTCTTCTCCCTACTTGAAAAACCTGTTTACATTCTTTTTATTCTGTCTGTCAGGGATTCTGTTTATTCAAATCAACGAACCGCTTCTGCAAAATATCGTTCCTATTGCATTCCCTCCCCTTTCAAAATGGTTTTTACCGCTATTCTACCTGTTGGTCCTTAGCTTTTTGCTTTCCAACCAAATTCCTTTCTTATTAAAAGTGATTCAAAAGCACCATCATAAAATCCAGTTGGTCTCGTATACCATTACTTCGCTTTTTCTAGCTGTTCTTCTGACTTTTCTGCTTGTCATTTTATCGGGTAATAGGATCAATCCGTCCTACTGGCAAATCATCTTCATTTTTTTATCGAGTTTATGGATCATCGAGTCTGTCCAGCTTCAAAAGAAAGATTCCGTAAAAGACTTAATCGATAAAGCCACTCATATCGCAATCGGCTTTCTTATTATCAGTTTTACGTTATCCTCTACCAACACTTTTTCCGCTTCCATTTTTTTGCTGCCATCGGACTCAATCAAAATCGAAGAGACAGTATATGGTATGAAAAATCCGGTATCAAAGCAGAAAGCGTATATCGGAGAGAAAGAAACCTATTCCATCGAAATGATCACTCCAAACAAGAAAATCAATGCCTATCCCACCTTCTGGAATTATAATCGCAAATCCGCTTGGAATCTAATGAAAATTCCCAGCATCAGGCGTATCGGCTTCCAGGATATCCAAACCATTCCGATGCAGAAAGACCAGATTGAGTTTCTTGGCGAAGAGGTCATTCATTTTAAAAACATAGAATTGGTCATCACAAACCGGGTTTATTCCCAAAACCAAAATCATCAAGATCTGTCGCTGATCAGCGCAGACCTGATTATCAAACAGTTCAACTCGGGAAGTACCTATACCGATCCCTATACAACAGAGGTGTTACATCTTTCTAGAGAACAAGATCAGTTGAACGTACGGTTTATCACCACTCCCAATCGTTCAGAATTGCTTGACACAGAACTGCACTGGAGACTTTCTGAAACCAATACGATCCTGCTACAATCTGCAGATTGGGTCAATGGTATTCAAATCGATATCGTCAAAAAGCCTTTTGTAATAGGCGTTTTCTTTTCATATTACTTATTACTGCTCTTGCTGGGATTGCGGATTCTCTTTTTCCGATATAAGGATTGGGGGAAACAGTACTTATTCCCTTCCTATCATCGCAACTTACGAAGAAAAAGACATTTTCATGCATCTTCTGCTTCCTAGAACACTATTCATGATATAATACTACTCATATGGCAAAGAAATGGGAATTACATTTAAAAAGGGTAATCAGTCTTGTTATTGCAGCTTCTCTGGCTTTTCCGATTGGATCACTCTTCAGAGAGATAGCAGTAAACAGGCAATTGTCACATAGCCTCTCGTTATTGGTCACTTTTATCGGCGTATTGATCGCGCTATTTTTAGGTTTGATCGTGTTACCCTTTATTACGGAATTGATTAGCACCCAATTTATCGCTTTCAAAATGCTGAGTTTAAGGATACGCTCAAAAAAGACTTTTTTGCTTGACAGTAGCTGTATTTTGGATGGTCGAGTAATCGAGCTGGTCAAATTGGGTATTCTTGAAAGACCTATCGTCATCTCTTCCATCACACTCGAAGAGATATCCAGACTGAAAAATTCCAGCGAAACCTACCAGAATCGAGTCAAAAGAGGATTCGAGCTGATCGAGCAGCTCAAAAAATGCAAAAATCCTCCATTAAAAATTCTACCTTTTGCCAAACCACCCAAATCCATCCGGGAGCATTTGATCACGCTTGCAAAGCAAATCAAAGCAACCATCATCACATTAGACGCCTCGTTGACAGATTTGTCCAAAACATACCGGATACCCACCATTAATATCCATGACCTATCGAATGCGTTTCGGATTCAGATACTTCCCAAAGAACAGTTTGAGGTGCTGCTATCAAAAGTCGGGAAGGAACCCAACCAAGCTATCGGGTACTTGGACGATGGGATGATGGTAATCGTAGAGAATGGCAAACCCTTTATTAATCAAAGGATAATTGCAGAATGTACCTCTCTGCTCCAATCTACCGGCGGCAAGATTATTTTTGGTCGTTATATCAAGCATGCGGAGTCCTGAGCCTTTTTTTTCCGCTCTCGTAGTAGCCGGAGGGACAGGTACTCGCTTTTCTGCTGTAGAAAGCAAAACCACTAAAAAATTATTCGGGAAACCGGTTGTCGAGTATTCTCTGAACGCTTTCCAAGCTTGTTCCTCTGTATCTGAGATCGTGTTGGTGGGCGATGCCGATTCTTCTCTTTCGGAATTAACCCAACGGTACCCAAAACTGATCGCTCAAATTGCTGGTGGAAAAACCAGGAGTGATAGTGTCTCAAACGGACTGCAATCGATTCATCCGTCCACATCGTTTCTTTTTATCCATGACGCAGCCAGGCCATTGGTAACCAGTACATTTCTTGACCAGATGGCTGATCAGATAGTAAATCGGAGCGATCTTACGGGGATATACCCGATCTTGCCTTTGTATGACGCCCTCAAATCTTTGGATGTAGCGGACAGTCCCGTTTCCTATGAAGGTAGCCCCCTATACAGGACGCAGACACCGCAGCTATTCGCTTTCCCGATTTTAAAACAAACCATGGAAAAGAGGAAAGAAATATCCTATCGCGATGAAATTCAGATGATTCAACAGCACGACCAGAGCGCCAGATTTCTTCCGATTCCCGGTTGCTATCAATTGGAAAAAATCACCACTCTGCGAGAGTGGTGCTTGTTGGAACACCTATTCCCGAAAGAACAGCTGATCGGTATCGGGTATGATTTTCATTATTATATACCTGGCAAACCTTTAGTGCTGGGTGGGATCCGTTTACCTGAACATGACGGTCTTGAAGGGGATTCGGACGGAGACGTTCTGACTCACTCCCTTCTGGAAGCTTTCCTTGGAGCTTTATCGCTAGGAGATATGGGCACTTTTTTCGGCATCGGCACCCCCGAAGTAACGGGCAGGCAAAGCACTGAGTTTTTACATCGACTGCTACGGCATGCTGGTTTTCAAGGAGTTCAGATTTGGCACATCGATGCCACAGTCGTCTGTAAAACTCCTTCTCTTCAAAAATGGATACCCACTATCCAAAAAAATATCAGTCATCATCTTTCTATTTCGGAAAAGCAAATTAATATTAAATCCACTACGGATAAAGGAATGGACGCAGCCGGAGAAGGCAAAGGGATCCGTTGCATCACAGTCGCGTTGTTGGAAAGAATAAGGAGGGATTATGCAAGATGAGTTAATAGACCAAGTGAAAGCGCTCGTTGCAATTGCCAAATCCAATCACTTGAAAACATTTTCTGTTCAAAAGGGAGATTTTTCGTTGCACCTGGAATCAGAAGATCAGGGAAAACCATCGGGATATATTACCAATTCGACTCCTCCGCAAACCTGCGAAGGGATGCCGGAAGACGATAGAATCTGCATCAAAGCTCCTTTGGTCGGTACTTTTTATCGATCACCCTCCCCAAATGCTGCTCCGTTTGTAGAAGTAGGGGATATTGTCGAGCCCAGGCAGGTCTTATGCATTATAGAAGCTATGAAGGTAATGAATGAGATTAGTTCTGAAACAAAAGGCAAAATCATGGAAATTATTCCTGAAAATGGTCAGATAGTTGATTTTGGTCACTTGTTGTTCGTTCTGGAACCCATTCAGGACAACGAGGATGCTGCTTTATGATCATAAGAAAAGTACTGATAGCGAACCGAGGCGAGATTGCCTTGCGGGTAATCCGTGCCTGTAAAGAAATGGGTATTACAACGATTCTGGCTTATTCTGAAGCAGACACAGATTCATTACCGGTCAAATTTGCCGATGAATCATTTTGCATCGGTCCGGCGCCATCTAACCATAGCTACCTTAACCACTCTTCCATTATTGCCACTGCAACTTTATTAGGAGCAAATGCGATTCATCCCGGGTATGGTTTTCTGTCTGAAAACGCTACTTTTGCTTCCATCTGCGAAGATTATGGCATCCAGTTTATAGGACCCTCCCCCTCCATGTTGAAAATCACAAAAAACAAAGCCAATGTCAGGCAGATCGCTTCAAAAATCGGCGTACCGATTCTACCGGGCACCCTTGAGCCGATCGAAGATGAACAGGAAGCCAAACAGATTGCTGATCAAATCGGTTATCCTGTTTTGTTAAAAGCAGCTATGGGAGGAGGAGGCAGAGGTATCCGATTGGTTCAAAACCAGGACGAGATGGCTGAATTATTCTCTATCGCAAAGCGTGAATCCTTTTCTTCGTTTGGTTCGGAAGAGATATATATTGAAAAATGCTTGATAAAGCCAAGGCACATTGAAGTGCAAATCCTGGGAGATGGAAAGGGACAAGTCATACATCTAGGGGTAAGAGAGTGCAGTATTCAGAGAAAACACCAAAAAATCATGGAGGAAGCACCGACCAAAGCTTTAAACACTGAGCAAATCACAGCTATCACGAACAGTGCCGTGACGTTAGCAAGTGCTTTGCAGTATGAGAATGCAGGAACTTGTGAGTTTTTAGCTGACGAATCCGGCCACTTTTACTTTCTTGAGATCAATGCCCGAATTCAGGTAGAACACCCCATTACAGAAGAAACCACCGGGATAGATATAGTGAAAGCACAGTTTGCCATTGCCCAAAATAAAACCTTACCAATGCCTCAGGAAGCTGTTCATCAGTCTGGATGGGCGATGGAATTCAGAATCAACGCGGAAGATCCGGTAACGTATACTCCGAGTGCAGGAAAAATCAACTTTGTTCATTTTCCTCTCGGACGAAATGTTCGGATTGACTCGCACCTATATTCGGGGTATTCGATTCCACCTTATTATGACTCTTTGATCGCCAAATTGATAGTCAAAGGAGCCACAAGAGAAGAATGCATACAAACTTCGATACGGTGTCTGGATGAATTTACTATCGATGGCATCAAGACAAATATCCCTCTTTTACACAAAATCGTGAATCATCCCGATTTTGAAAAAGCAAAACTGCATACCGGTTTTATTGAAGAGATGGAGGTTTAGTTTCCTTCAGAATCTCAACCTGATAAAGATAGAATCTCATACTTGAAGTAGTGGTTTGATAAGCAAGCCGAGGAAGACCTGCTTTTTGACAGAGTGCTTCCATAAAATCTCGTTTGTCTGGCAACGATTCCCAAACTTGCGGCAAAAAAGTAGCTTGGTAAGCTCCCTGCCGAATAATCATTCCGTCCATTCCAGGTCGTATCCTCTCCCATAACTCTCGCCAATCCTTGACTTGGATCTCTGTCGGCACGGTCAAAAGAGATATCTCTATCTCGGTATTGGGCCACTCCTCCTGAGCCAGAGGTAAAAACCTTGTATCATCAAAAGCGGCATGGAAAGCATTCTGGCTCACATCGATGATTAAAGGCTGAAAGGGGTATATAGAACCAACACAGCCTCTTAACTTATCATGAATCGTGAGAGTGACAAAAGAGGCTCTTTTATTCATTAATTCGGAATCGACGGGTTCAAAATCGGTAAGATGCAGTTTTTGCCGACGATATAACCATTCTTCGATGGTTTTTCTGGCAACCCGAAATAGTGTATCTTTTAGCAATACCGGGAAATCCGACATTATATTCTCACTGTCACCTGAGTGGTTACCTGGGATCTGATTAATTCGGCGATGTCATGCAATGTCTCTGGTGAGTATGGGGTAACGGAAAGGTAGGATTCGTCAAGAGTATCCTTGGGTCGAAAAGATTGGATATAATAGTGTTTTGCTTCTCGAATAAATGAAATCATCTCGACCACATCCGTCTTGTCAACCAAGCCAGGTACAAAAGTAGTCCTGATTTCCGACGGTATATCCGATTGTGACAGGATTTGAAGGCTTTCTCTCACCGCTTCCACACTATGGGATACACCGGTCAGACGATCATATTTTTCCGGGGAGGTTTTCAGGTCGATAGCGATATAATCAAGCACTCTCTTGCTTAACAACTCTTTCAAAATAACAGGTCGTGACCCATTGGTGTCTAATTTGCATTGCAAGTGCTTGGTTGCTTCGTTTCTTTTGATTTCAAGCAACAGGGAGGTTAGTAACGAAGGATACAACGTAGGCTCTCCACCGGAAAATACCACTCCGTCTATCATTTTCGATCGAGCAGCTATCTTGGAAACAATATCGTTCATTTCCAGAGTAGGTAGAGAGGAAACTTTTGCCTCGGAAACTAACCAGGAATTCTGACAGAAAGGACAACAATAATTACAACCGCCAAAAAAAACGACAGAAGCTATCTTTCCAGGGAAGTCAATCAGACTAGTTCCGATAAAACCTTTAATCATCAGACCGACACTTTTAATGGCTTTCGGAATGAAAACTCTTTTTTCTTTCCTTTGTTCCAGTTTTCGACAGGTCGGAAATAGCCGACAATCCTGGAATAGATTTCCGGTACGATTACCATTTCTCCATTGGATTTTTCACGCCCGTGTTTTAATAATTCTTCCGCAGTATGAGGTTTGGGGCAGGTTTCGTTGTCACCGTTCAAGTAACCATGGACAGGACACACGGAAAAGGTAGGAGTAAAGGTAAAATAAGGTAAAGAATAGTTAGTCACTATCTTTCTGACAAGATCCCTAGCCATTTTCCAATCATGGATGGACTCACCCAGAAATAGATGAACCACTGTTCCACCGGTGAACATGACCTGCAAATCATCTTGATGCTCCAAGATCTCAAAAATATCATGCTCTTCATGAACCGGTAGATGAACGGAGTTTGTGTAGTATGACACCTCATTGTCGCCGGAGGAGAGAATAGAATCGTAAAAGCCCCTATCTTTATTCGCAAGGCTATAAGAAGCGCCTTCCGCAGGAGTCGCTTCCAGGTTATAGAAATTACCTGTCTGCTCCTGGAAAATAGCCAGCTTTTCCTTCATGTGATCGAGAATTTTCATTGTCCATGCTTTCGCTTCCTCATTAGATATCGGTTTCCCGAGGAAATTCAAGCTTGCTTCATTCATACCGATCAATCCGATAGTGGAGAAATGATTGCCCCAGTAGGAGCCAAGGTTCTCTTTAACTGAGCGAAGGTAAAACGAGGAATAAGGATAAAGGCCTTTCTCAGTAAAACTCTCGATCACCTTCCGTTTAATCTCAAGTGATGATTTGGCTAACTCCATAGCATAATCCAGATTAGCAAATAACTCCTCTTCGTTTCTTGAGGTATAAGCAATTCTGGGAATGTTGACAGTCACTACACCGATAGATCCTGTTAACGGATCGGCACCAAACAAACCGCCGCCGCGTTTTTTTAGTTCTCGGTTGTCGAGACGTAGTCGACAACACATGCTTCTCGCATCTTCAGGATTCATATCAGAATTGACAAAATTCGCAAAATAAGGAACACCATATTTCGCTGTCATTTCCCAGATCTCTTTCAGATTCTCGTTATCCCAGTCAAAATCTTTTGCAATATTATAAGTGGGAATGGGAAAAGTAAAAATTCTGCCTTTCCTGTCACCTTCCATCATGATCTCGGCAAAAGCACGGTTGATCATATTCATCTCATTTTGGAAATCGCCATAAGTAACATCTAATTTTTTCCCGCTCAGTACGACTTTTTTATTCTTGTAGGTGACAGGGGGAATCAGGTCAAAAGTCAAGTTGGTGAAAGGGGTTTGAAAGCCGACTCGGGTAGGTACGTTTAAGTTGAAAACAAATTCTTGCATCGCTTGCTTGACCTCTTCATAGGTCAATCCGTCATACCGAATAAAAGGTGCCAGCAGGGTATCAAAGCTGCTAAAAGCTTGTGCGCCGGCAGCTTCTCCCTGTAAGGTATAAAAGAAATTGACCACCTGACCGAGAGCTGTTCTGAAATGCTTCGGCGGAGCAGACTCTATCTTACCTCGAACACCGCCAAATCCCGTATGAATCAGATCTTCCAGACTCCAACCTACGCAATAAGGTCCCAATACGCCTAAGTCATGAATATGAAACATGCCTGTGTCATGCGCAAATCGAATCTCCTCTGGATAGATCTTATTCAGCCAATATCTCGAGACTAAAGCAGAGGAGACATTGAAATTTAAGCCTTGTAATGAATAGGTCATATTGGAATTCTCGCTAATACGCCAATCGGAATGATCCAAGTATTTATCGATCGCATCCAAAGAAGAGGGGATGTTATTAGCTAGCTCTCTGGCTTCTCTTCTCTTTTCGCGGTAGATAATATAGGATTTGGCGATCTGGTGGTGATTCCCCTGGATCAGAATCTTCTCGACTATGTCCTGTACTTGCTCAACAGAAGGAATGCTACCTCTCCTAAAAAACTCTTTGTCAAGGATAAATTCTACATTTTTCGATAATTCTTCGGAGTTAATAAGCTCTTCGCCTGTTGCTTTTGCAGCTTTCTGGATCGCTGACTCGACCTTTTCTCGTTGATAAGCGACGATACTGCCGTCCCGTTTCCTGATTAACCTTTCCATGGCTTCTCCTTTTGTTTTACTTGTATTATGCCCCGTAAAAATGCTATATACATTGTATTCTATCCGGTAATACAAACAAATAATACTTTGGAACAGCCCAAAAGTTCCTGGAAGAAACAATAACAAAATTAAAAAAACCGGTCAGGAAACTGATGCCTGACCGGTTTTTTCCTCGCAAAAGGATAATCCGTTATTTCATCAGAATATTTTTTGTATACTCTTTCTGCATCGTAGAATCAAATAGTGTAATGATTATTTTCCAGCCTTTAAACAAGTCTTCTCTGTTTGCTCCTTCTTCTAAGTTGGCCATTGCCACTTGAGCAGAAAAAGTACCTGTTGGAAAGAGAATCAAACGTGAAAAACCAGTTTGTGTTTTCACCATATCAATCGTAGAAAGATCAGAACGAGTCTGTATCAACTCTCCGGCAGCATTGTATACTTGTATACCAGTGATTTCAAGTAAAGAAACAGCTTTATTTTCCAATACAAAATACAGCGCAAGTGGTGTTTGCATAGGCCTGTCGCCTGGTGGTTGCTGACCACCTCCGCCTCCTCCACCGCCAGGAGGGCCTCCGGATCCCATTCTGATGATCTCTTTTACCTCAGTTTTTCCTGATAATGGTTCTTTCTCTTCTGGATTCTGTATCTTCACCTGTAGCGTTAAGTCACCATGGTTCCCAAAAGCATCCCACACCTCAATAGTCAGCATATACCTACCTGATAAATACTGATTAGGATCTATCTTGCCATAAGGATCGCTGAAGCTGGAAATCACAGTATTGCCAATCTTTGTCTGTACATAAGCGACAGGACTTTCATCGGTAATGGATAACTCAAGAGAGATCGTTTTCGAGATCACCATGTTGTCTGTCACATTTTTACAAAGTATCACAGGGGCATTAGTTTCATTCTTAAATTCTTTGGAACTATCCTCTAACTGTTTTTTTAACGCTGTGATAGTTTCTTCCATCGATTGAATTTTTAATTGGTTTTCTACGTCTAAAGCAAGAAGCTTTTTCCCATCCGGAGCTTTAATGGTGATTTTTCTGGTTGGCGCATCATATTGTACCTCTGCGCCTAGCGTTTCCGATATAAAACGAATCGGAACCAAGGTTCTCCCGCTGATAACTGTTGGCGGAACATCCAATTCACTGCTCTTCCCATTGACTGAAGCTATTTTAGATCCTACCGTCAACTGTATTAGTATGGTAGGGGTCTCTCCAAACACCATCATACCGGAATAGCTAAAACAGTATAGTAGAAACAGGATGACAATTCCCTTGTAGAATTTCATTTTATTATCCTCCTTATTAAGTTTTTATCTCGCAAAATATAGGACTTTTTTTGTGTAGTTACCAGCAGAATCATTGCATTCCAGAATAACATTTTCTATATCTGCAGTCGGTATAAAGACAATTTGAAACATACCATCTATATCAGGCATATAGGTTTTATCAAGCAACGTCAACCGAGTACCGGGTTCTGTTTTACCAGTAATAATCCATTCTGAATGATTATTGGCATTCTGTTGAATGAAGGCTTCTAAATCAGGAGGAATCGTATCCAGCACCAAGATTCTCTGCAAAGAGCTTTCACGAAGATCATCTGATTTTGCTGTGACTTGCAGAACATTCTCTCCCTCATGGAGCAAAAAGCTATGTCGAAAACTGCCCCGGCTGTCAGAAAGGATTTCTAGTCCGTTGATATACACTTTCACAAGAGGATCACTAGTACCGGTAAAGGTGCATCGATTTTGGTTAGTGTAGGTCACGGATTCCGTGATACTGATAGAAAGAGGCAAAGGGGGAGGAGAGTAAATAATCACCGTCACATCTATTGTCTTCCTTCCAAAATTGGTATCAATGAGAAGATTCGCCTTGTTTGATCCTACCTCCATGGCAGTGGTATCCAAAATCGCAAAAAAAGTTTGGAAATTGCCTTGAATCAAATCCGGTTTTGGTGTAAGCCATGGAGCATCACTAGTAATTTTGCCAGTTAAAGTTTCCAGCCCAGTATAGAGAACGCGAAACGAGGATTGCTTGATAGTTCCTTTTTCGAGCGTTTGAAAATCAATAGAGGAAGGTTCTGTCAGCAGTAATGGTTTTGCATCCAATGAAAAACAGTAAATCACATCTCCTGATACAAATACTTCTTTGTCTGATACGACGGGTATACCGCCATAATTACCTATTTTATAACGGTACTGTATGGAGCCGTCTTCTTTGGAGATACAAAGCAACATGCCATCGTATAAACAAGTGAACAAGTAATTTCTGGTAGCGGTTAACTCGGTATAGAACGAAAACCGATCATAGGTTTTAGTCCAATATATTTTTTCCATCTCATAATCAATGCAGTATATTTTGCCTGTAAAGGAATTGATATAGACGGCATCCTGCGCAAGCGTCGGTGAGAAGGATCCAAAATTCTCATTCTCAATATGCATAGTTTTTTCTACTTTACCGGTTTTGGCTTGAATCTTTAATAACCAGGCTTCCGGTTTATTCACTCCAGTTCCGGGTCCACCTCCTCCTGGAGGCCCTCCGCCACCCGGAGGCCCACCGCCTCCTGGTCCGCCTCCACCAGGAGGTCCGCCGCCGCCAGGACCGCCGCCACCCATACGCATCCCTGGATTTTCCATCACATAAATGTACCCGTCCTTGATAGCCGGGGTGCCGAACGTTCGGTTCTCATCTGTTGGAGATTCTGTCCAGAGCTGAGAACCCTTTACAGTATCGAATGCAAACAATTTGGGCGCCATCTGCACTTGCGTAGTTCTATCAAATTTCTGTCCAGCAAGTAACAAGATACTATCATTCATGGTGATATATGCATTCATCATGCCAAAAGCGTATTCTTCCGTCTGGGTATCAAATAATACAGAACCATCCGCTGCATTCAGACAGTACACATGCCCACCTAAGGTTTTTGTAAAATTCGTATCCATCATACCGATAGCAACATACACTTTCTCGCCTTGTACAACCGGTGCAGTCATCATCATAGTCTGGTATTTCACTTCCCAGATCTTTACCCCTGTTTCTTTATCCAGAGCCGTGATCATCGTACTCATATCCCTGGCTTCACCACGGGTTCGTGAAAAAGTAGGACCGGATGAGATAAAAACCATTTTATCCGAGGAATCCAACCCGATCACATTGCGGTTTTTTACCGCTTGCACTTTATAATTCACACTGCTGTCAGCTCTTTTCAGCGAATATAGTAATCCTGTCCTGTCTAAAAAATATAGGTTCTCTCCCCAAACTTGGATTGGCTCGATATAATCACCGCCAAAAAAGTAACGCCATTGAAGACCGAGTGTCCGATCCATAGTTTGGTCAACAAAACCCGTATGACTGGCACCCCCTTTGAAACCATGCCACCCCGTACCGGTTTCAACGGCATGGCTCCCAGTTGGTAGCCAGGTCAAAGCGATACAAACACATAATAACCGAATCAGTATTTGTCTCATGGCGAAACCACCTTTACAAAGACTTCTTGTTCCAAAGTATCAGGAAAGATAGCATAAAATCTGATTGTCTCGTTTTCCTTGGGCGAAAGGAATACGGTGACCTCTCCTTGCTGATTGGTGGTAAAAGTCTTGGCATAATCAGAATAACTGACAGACAAGGTCGCGTCCTTAACCGGTGCATTGGTGCCCTTTTCCGATACTCTGATTGTTATTTCATTCTGACAACCAGCCATGATTTTGTTACCTGCAGGAAAGGATATCTGTAAAGCCCTGACTGCGTCAAAAGAGGTCAGCAAATCTACGGCATATTGACCCGGTCCGTCAAAAAGAGGTTCCTCACGGTTATACAGAATGTTTTGGCTGGTATATAAAAGACAGGCGATGTTTTCTCCGACACCAGTCGGGGTAAAGGACAGATCCGTACCGTTTTCAAATCCTTGCTGCCCGATCGCTCCATAAACATAAGATTCCGAAGTGTTACCTTGTAACCGTATATATCCTTTTGTAATCGGCATATCACGGTTATCGGCTGGTGAGATAATACATCGGATTGAGTTCGGAAGACCATACACCAAGTCATAATTCATCGGATTCAACAAATCTCTCCTGAAGGGAAATTTTGTCTCAGAATTTTGCATACTCAGTCTGGGAGGTGAGATGATTCTATCCATCTCTGGAAAAGCATCCCAATCCAAACAAAAAATCCCATCAGAGAGACCATATCCCGTTAGATTATCCCAGGTTTTTCTATAACGCCGTCTAATGGTTAACGGGTCGTCTGAATAAGCGGGAGGCTTCCCGACTACATCGCCTGTTACTTCGTTGTCAGTAAAATAATTCCCTCCTACTAACACACCAAAATGGCAAACGTCCTCTGCAAACAGCACTACCCGCGCAATCCCATCGGAACCGATCTGAATAGAGTCCTCCCGGCTTAATTTATGATCATCGTTGATATCTGGAAATAGATAAGCTCCCTCCCTGGGAGAATGATAAATACAGCCTAATCCCCAGCCATTATTGAGAAGGAATGTGGTGTTTGGCTCGATACTGCCTGTTTTAGAGAACAAACCGTCCTCATATTGCCTATTGGTAGTATTATAGATGATTTGTTTATCGGTCCCAAAACCACTGATCGGAAAAATCGACGAATAGGACAACTCAATTCGTTCCTGTGTGCCAGGATACATGAGGTGCAAATAATAGGGCGAGGGAATGTCCTGAAAATTTAATGGGAGATCAAAACTCCCCGGTTTGGAGGTATAGGGAGTGATATGCCCGGAGTGTACAATCTCTTCCTTTTCACCAGGATTCCGATAGGGATTTTTAATATCCACTCCTTTGATAAGTTGGCCTTGTGCATTCAATGCCTTTATCTGCATGACATAGATGCGGTTCACGCCCGCTGTCATGACAAAATCAGGATCATTGATACCCATCATTCCTTGCATTCTACTGCCTTGAATATCCATTGGGGAAATGCTGTACTCAACGGAAGGATTCACCACTTTTACCCAAGTTCTTCCCATATGCAAATGATCCGGGGAGTACACCCTCACCTCAAACAATCCTTCGTCATTGGCACAAAAGTTCTTGAAACTGTATTTGCCCTCATAACTTTTGGAAAAATCAACCTGTATCGGAGCAAAAGTCTCTCTGGCTTTGGAGTACATATCAGTGTTGTTATCATACCCAAGGTCAACATTATGCAAATCAGTTCTTGTCCAATAGTACTGAGGTAATGGCTCCGTAGGGGTGTCATCAAACAAATGTTGATGAATGTCCTCCGTATAGACATTGGACTCTCCTTGCGGATCCATCACGCCAAATTGGAAATCCATCGGCTTACCGGTAGCATCGGAAACGGTAAAAGTCAAGGGAGTGGTTTTGTCAATCAATTCCGGAATGCACCCGGCAGTTAACGGTGAAGGATAGGTATCCACTATCAGATCTTCCTTAGGTTGCATGAGAATTCTTTTCTCCCCAGCCAGATACACTTCATGCGATTGACGTCTATATAATGGAGTGAAGGCGCGGTCATTGTTGTCGTCGTAATATTTATACGCCGTTACATATACCGGGCACTCTTCATCGCTAGAAATGATATGATCAGACTCCCTGTTAAAATTCTTCCCAATTCTTCCGCCAAAGTCTGATCCGAATTGAGTGATCTGCGTATTCGAGGCAGAAGTCAACTCCAATGGATACACACCGTTGTCAACATTAAACGTTCTGGCATCATAGACACCACCTTTCCAGGTATTGGTGGCTAGGTCATACGTGCCGATGATCTCTGTCTCAAAATCACCGAATGATATCTTCCCATCCAAATCCAGGTCGGAAAACTCATTGTTATTCATGTTAATACGACCATCCCCTGCACCCATCTCGATAGGATCCATCAACATGGAAGCATACATCCGGATACCTCTGTCCTGCCAAAGGTAAACAAAAGCGTTGTTACAATAGCTGGACGTTTGCGGGTCTTCATACTCCCTTAGAACAGGCTTCAACGAGTGGTCAATATTCATCTCGATCGCGTTGGGAACATTTTCTACGCTGATTCCATGGATCCTTATTCCCGGTTCGGTCGAACTGGAACAGCAATCACCCAATTCTGTATGGGTGCCATCAGCAAGGTAAACCACGACGTGCAATCTTCCCCCGCCGGTCGGAACGATCTCAGGAATTTTAAAAACATAAGGTAGACCAGTATAGTCCAATACTTTAGTCCTTACTAACAAAGGATTATAGTCCAACGAATTAAAAAACATCTCATTTTTCCCAAAACCGATTCTGCCGGTCCAATCCTGTCCGATACTCTGATACCACTTTGATAAGCTACGGTCAATCACCAACTTTCCCGTATAATCGTAAGTGATAGGATAGCCTGTATTCGGTACAACTGATCCCGTTTCGAATTGAATGATTTTTGTGGTCTTCATCGGACCCTCTACGACGATTTTATCCACCCGAAGATACGTCGGCGCTTCCTCGTCAAACCGATAGTACTCTCCGCTTTTATCCTGTAGGGTAAAATAGAAACTGTAATCCGCTAATGGGCTGTTTTCTGATCCAAGTTTACGAAAAGCAGACAACGGATCTGATACGGATGTGATAGAAGGATAAGCGTTATACCCCATCATACCGCTTCTTCGGAAAAGCTGGTTAGCACCCCCGCGAAAACCAGTCCTGCCAACGTTTGCCTGGCCTGCAGGATAAGCGATGAAATCACGCTCAAAATCTAACAATAGCGGATTATATGGAGAAGCCAGAACCGGCGATATCAAAGGCGATAACGCATCTTCCCCCGCCGTATAGTTCACTTCCGAATACTGCAAAGAATGATCAACAATAGCCAGGTTGGTGAAGTTGACATCTTCTACCTTGGGAGTAGAAAATTGAAAAAAACCTCGGTATTGGATTGAACCGAAAGGAGCTCCAATAAAATCAGGAGGATGTTGAATGGAATGGTTATAGTCGTATTGAATGGAAGTGGTAACCAATCGGAAATCTATTTTTTGCTCCCCTAGCAAAGGCTTAAGCAAGATCGGAAAATCCCCTCCGGGATCTCCCTCGTTTAACGAATCGAATGAAGAGAGCAACACATTTACACCGAAGTTTTCTACTAATCCTTCCATCAAAGTCACCGGAGGATTATCTGATATAAGATGAGTAGCATGATCAAAAACACCTAACGCATCATTTCGTGTTATCCAGTTATAACCTAGCCAATCCTGTTGGTCTAGGTAGTATTTTTCCGAACAATCCAGGTTTTGCCATGTTGGTACTTCTTCAATCAGTATTGGTTCATTCGATATCGTATCGCCAAAATCCAACACCCCTTTCGGCTCTTTGTCATCCCATAAAAAGATATAATAAGTTCGGTTGGAATTCACTTGAATGATAAAATGCCTTAACAGGTTTGGTTGGGTACTTAGGTACCCATATGTCGTGGCGAAATATTCAATACCGGCGCCATGCGCATTAAAATTGGCATATAGCTCGTTTCCCTCATAGGATGCCATCACACTGTAAGGATCATTGATATCCTCCGGATTATCTTCGTCTTTTGCTTTTGCCCATATATTGGGAAACCGGGAATCAAAAGGAGATATGCATTTTTTGGATGGCTGTATCTCCAGGTTTTCAGGATATACCAATTCTTCTGCTAAGAAAAATGTATCTGGAAAAAAATCTTGAGGAAGAACAGAGGCATATTTTTTTTCTCTGCTATCATAAAAGGGATCATAAAAATAGCTTTTTAGAACCTCGTCCTCGAAAAAAGGCAGTCTTAACGCCATTCCGCCATCGTCCTTCCAAATCAAAATACTGATTGGATACTCCGCTCCTTTTTCTGAAAAACTTCCGAGATAGGGTGTAAGACTTACATGAATTTCCTGATAGTCAGGACCCTTGATTTCGCTGATATATAAAGGATCTTGACGGGTATCAGTTCTTTTTGTTGAGCTATCGATCACCACGATAACTCTTTGTCCTCGTAGTATCGGTTCATCGAGCTGAATGGTCATGGCGGTTGTCTTCTCTACTTTCATCGGCGCATCGATGTGTACTTTGGTCGGTAAAATTCCTTTTAAAACCGGCATGTCCATGTTTTTGAAATTACCGCTTTGATGATGAGACAGTCCCCATACCTTTGATTGGTGATAATAGAAAGAGAAAGGAGCAACCACCGTACCTTTCGGATAGTCGTAACTACCCAGGGAAACATCGGTCAAACGGCAATCATTTGCTTCTACCCAGCCTGGGTATATTGACGTCATCGCTTTTTTATAGATTGGTTCTCCTACATCAAGATCATGATTGTTGGTTAGATCTGTAGAAAACTTGTTTTGGTCTACAAACCTGACATCCGAAGGGCAATTCTGCAAAGGGAACGGTATGTCTGCATCCCCTTCTGTGACAGTGGAGCCAACTGAATAAAAAATAGCGGCGGTAGCGGAGACATACACATCACTTAAACGGATATCGCCGACACTAACAGTATAAGAAGAATCCAGGTCTTTATACAGAGGTGTATTGACTCCCACTCCTGTGCCATTTAAGTCATAATACCGTATCGACGGTGGCATTACAGTCAGGGGTAACGCATAATCAAGATCCCCGCTTTGGCTGTATTGACCCCAAATCTCTTCTGAATGCCCATTTACCAGATAATCATCTGCAAGATTTCGCGGAACAACCGTTCGAACGGTTTGGCCTGCCATTTTATTGTTTTTGCCATTATCCAGAAACCATTCAAAGCCCATATATCCTGACCATTGAGCAGAAATATTTTTCAGAAAACTGATTTGCAGATAAGGATCTTCATCCACCACAACACCTTGAGAAAGCGAAGTGGAAGCAGAGCTGATCCCAATGGTAGAGGAAGAAATGCTTACACTCAAATTCATCTCTTTCACTT